>Ga0256828_1000635_pt1 | contig 23075 bp, 17 predicted proteins | sample CV88metaG_FD_185993 | JGI IMG/M metagenome (GOLD analysis project Ga0256828, IMG submission 185993) | Hydrothermal vent microbial communities from East Pacific Rise, Pacific Ocean - CV88 | ecosystem: Environmental > Aquatic > Marine > Hydrothermal vents | place: Pacific Ocean: East Pacific Rise...
AGGTAGGTTTAACCTGCCTTTTGCTAAAATCCTTTTTGCATTTACTGCATTGGGCCCTTAGCTCAGCTGGGAGAGCGCTTCGCTGGCAGCGAAGAGGTCGTCGGTTCGATCCCGATAGGGTCCACCAGCTATTCTATCCACTTTATGGTTTCTCCATAAAAACTCCACAGATTTTATTTAACTAGGTTATAATAGACCTTCTAAAATATATAGTATTCCAAATTTAAAAAGGTATTCATGTTGTCACTGATGAGGATTGTTCCATTCTATCTGCTGCTACTGTTTTTTGTCGGGTGTTCCGAATCAAAAGAAGGTACCGTTGCCAAGGCTGAAGAGCTACCATTGAATGTAGACGTGCATACGCTTAAAAAAGAACCCTACCCCCTATGGATATACTTTACTGGAAAGACCCAGGCGATCGATGAAGTCGATGTCATCTCCCGTGTCAAAGGAGAACTGCTCTCGACCCACTTCAAGCCCGGACAACCGGTACATAAAGGTAACCTTCTCTTTGGAATTGACAAGAGCGAATACCAGGCAGTTTACGATCAGAAGTATGCTATCCTCCAAAAAGACAAAGCCTCCTACGCATTGGCAAAAGCCAATGTCGCACGCTACACCCCTCTGGTCAAAGAGCAGCTTGCTCCCAGAGAGAAGCTTGACGAACTCACCGCAACACTCAAACAGCTTGAAGCGACTATCAAAGCCGATGAAGCGGCACTCAAAAATGCCAGACTCGACCTGGAGTACTGCGATATCAAAGCCTCCATCGACGGTCAGATAGGAAAACCTCTCATCCTTCAGGGAAACCTTATCAAAGCAGGTGATGTACTGGCAAAGATCGTCCGAACCGATCGGCTCTATGTGAACTTCAACCCCAGTGCACATGAAGTCGCACTGATCAAACGCTACAGCAAAAAGAGATACCCCGATGTCAAAGTCTCTCTGCGGGGAGATGGCAACATCACCCAACCTTTAACAGGGCAGATAGACTTTATCGACAATGTCTCCAGCAGTTCCACAGGCACCGTTGCCATGCGGGCGGTTGTGGAGAACAGCGAGGGGCTCGTCTTCCCCGGTAGTTTTGTCAAGATAGAACTCTTTTTGGGAGAGTATGACGTGCTTGCGATCCATCCTGACCAGATTTCACAGGATCAGCTTGGACAGTATGTACATCTGGTCGATGCCAATAACACCGTTCACATCACGCATCTCAAACCGATCTTTTCCAACAATGACCTTGTTCTCATCGGTCAGGATCTCAAAGCCGGAGACCGTGTGGTCGTAGGTACGTTCAACGGGCTGGTAGAGGGGATGAAGGTAACCCCCAAAGAGGTGCCAAACCCCATTAAGGTGAAATAACCGTATGTTCTCGCTTTTTTTCATCGACCGTCCCATTGTCGCCAAGGTTATCTCCATCTTCATTGTGCTGGTGGGGATCATCGCACTCTATGAACTCCCCGTAGCACAATTTCCACAGATCGTACCGCCGACCATACAGGTAAAAGCCAACTATGCGGGAGGAAGTGCCGAGATTGTAGAAAAACTGCTTACTGCCCCCATGGAGGAGCAGCTCAACGGCGTGGAGGGGATGATCTACATGGAGTCCACCTCCGCATCGGACGGAAGTTCGACCATCAAAGTCTACTTCGATCTCGATACCGATCTGGATATTGCCGCCGTCGATGTGCAAAACCGTGTCTCGCTGGCCCTGCCTACCCTGCCTGCAGAAGTGAAACAAAAGGGGGTCAGCACCAAGAAGCTCTCCTCCTCCATGCTGCTGATGCTTAGTCTTACATCATCCAACCCCAAGCACGACACCCTCTTTCTCTCCAACTTCGCAGCGCTCAACATTGCAGAAGAGCTCAAGCGGATCGACGGGGTTTCAGATGTGGTCAATTTTGGAGAACACCGTTATGCCATGCGTATCTGGCTCAATCCTGACAAACTCGCAGCCCTTGGGGTGACACTCAAAGAGATCTCTTCAGCGATCCAACAGCAGAATCTTCAGATCTCACTGGGAACCATCGGCGATACTGCCATGCCTGACCAGAGCAAATACCAGTACACCCTGACAGCCAAAACCCGTCTTGACTCCCCCAAGGAGTTTGGGAACATCATCATCCGAGAGAATGAGGACGGCTCCAAGATCCGTCTTAAAGATATCGCCCGTATCGAGCTGGGTTCGGAGAACTATCTTAGTGCCGCCACACTCAACGACCGCCCCGCAGCCCAGCTTGGGATCTTTCAGCTACCCGATGCCAATGCACTTGAGGTGGCACAAAAAGTACAAGCCAAAATCGAAGAGCTGCAAAAGCGTTTTCCCAAAGAGATACAGATACGTGCTACCTACGACACTACCAAATTCGTTAAAGTCTCCATCGAAGAGGTGGTCAATACCCTGATCGAAGCACTGATACTGGTACTGCTTGTCGTCTATTTCTTTTTACAGTCTTTCCGGGCGACCATCATTCCTGCCGTTGCCATTCCTGTCTCACTTATCGGTACCTTCGCCTTCTTACTGATAGCCGGATACAGTATCAACATCCTCACCCTCTTTGGGATCATCCTTGCCATTGGTATTGTCGTTGATGATGCCATTTTGGTTGTCGAGAATGTCGAAGCCAATCTGGAGAAATATCCCGATATGAGCACCAAGGAAGCGACCAAAGAGGCGATGAAAGAGATCGTCATGCCGATCATCTCCACCACACTTGTGCTGTTGGCTGTTTTCATTCCTGTGACCTTCATCCCCGGTATCTCAGGCGCACTCTACCGGCAGTTTGCCATGACCATCGCTTTCTCCGTTCTCATCTCATCTATTGTCGCACTGACACTCTCCCCCGCACTGGCAGCAACCATTTTGCGTCGTCAGGAAGGGAAAAAGAATGCACTCTTCAGGGCTTTCAACCAGGGATTGGAAAGGCTCAAGATCGGCTACGGGAAACTGCTTTACTGGCTCATTGCCCATGCCAAAAGTGTGCTTTTTCTCTACCTGATCGGTGTGGGACTTACCTACAGTATCTTCAAACTCCTACCCACAGGCTTTCTGCCAGAGGAGGACCAGGGAACCATCATCGCTTCTGTGACCATGCCTCCGGGAACCACACTGGTCAAGACTCAGGCAAACGGCAGAAAAGTGGTCAATATTGTCAAAAAGGTCAAAGGGGTCAAAGATGTCATTGCCATTAACGGTTTCAATACCATCACCGGTGTTGCCGACTCCTCCAACATCACCATGTACATCGTACTGGAGGACTGGGAAAAGCGTACCGCACCTGAACTTTCAGTAAAGTCACTCATCGCTGCATTGACAGAGAGAGTGAAAAAAAGTGTACCACAGGTAGAGGCACGTTTTTTTGGGGCACCTTCCATTCCGGGACTCTCAGCCGTAGGCGGTTTTGAGTTCAAACTGCAGAACCTCAATGCCATGCCGCTAAAACAGTTCACTGCCGAATCGCTGAAATTCATCCGAAAGCTCAATAAAGATCCGCGTATTATGAATGCATATACGATGTTCAATGCCAATTACCCGCAACTCTATGTGGACATCGACCGTGACAAAGTCTTCTCTTTGGGGCTCAAGCTTGATGATGTCTTTGCTGTTTTACAGACCTACCTCGGCTCCTACTATGTCAATGACTTCAACAAGTTCGGAAAGACCTACCGTGTCTTTTTACAGGCAGACCCGCAGTTTAGAACCAACAAGCATGATATCACCGCCTTCTTTGTCAAGAACAACAAAGGAGAGATGATCCCACTGAGTACCATTGCCTCCATTCAGAACACCAGCGGTCCCAATGCCATTACTCACTTTAACAGCTACCAGTCCATTGCTGTTAACGGTCTGCACAATATCAAAGGTGGGTACAGCTCCTCTGATGCCATCACTGCTATTGAAGAACTTGCTGCCGACCTGCCCGCAGGGATCGGTTACGAATACTCAGGGATCACACTGCAGGAGAAAGAGGCGGGCAATGCAGCGTTCTTCATCTTTATGCTCTCTTTGTTCATGGTATTCCTCTTCCTTTCCGCCCAGTATGAGAGCTGGCTGACTCCGCTGATGATTATGCTGCCTATCCCGGTGGTGATGTTCGGTGCACTGGGTGCCAACATGATCGCAGGACTGCTCAATGATACTTATACCCAGATAGGGCTGGTACTGCTCATCGGTATGGCGAGCAAGAACGCCATTTTGGTTGTGGAGTTTGCCAAAGAGCTGCATGAATCGGGCAAAGATATTGTCTCTGCGGCGGTAGAAGCCTCCATTCTTAGACTGCGTGCCATTCTTATGACCGTCTTTGCATTCCTGCTGGGTATTTTACCACTTGTGTTTGCATCGGGCGCGGGTGCGGCATCCAGACAGTCACTGGGTACGGCGGTCTTTGGCGGTATGCTGATGTCCACCATTCTCACCTTCCTGCTTACACCGGTACTCTTTGTGGTACTGCAGCGCATAAGAGAAAGATATGCAAGGAGAAATGATGCTGCGTAAGAGTCTGACCCTGCTCCTGCTGCTTGGCACGACACTGCTTGAGGCCACACCCAAAACACTGACCCTTGATGCACTCATCAAGATCGCACTGGAGCAAAGTCCCGATGTCAAAATAGGCAAACTCGACTTCACCGGTGCCAAAGCACGCACGAAAGCTGCCTACAGCCTCTACCTGCCGCAACTCGATCTGCAAGCTGATGCAGGAAAACAGTGGAGCAAACTCAAAAGCCAGCCTGTAGGAGAAGCCGACCTGCTTACGGGCAGGCTCAGTGCATCTCAGCTGCTGTATGATTTTGGGAAAAGCAGCGGTACCATAGGTGCCAGAGAAGAAGAGGCTCTCGCCTATGAAGCGCAGATGTACCAGACTACATCAGATAAGATCCTTGCTGTCAAACAGGTGTACTATGAGATCCTTAAAGCCAAGGGGATCGTCAATGTCCAGTACAAGAACGTCACACTCCAGAAGCAGCAGCTCAAACGGGCCCAGAAGTACCTCAAAGCCGGTATCAAGACCATCATCGATGTCTCCGATGCCAAAGTACGGCTCGAACAGGCAAGGCGTGACCTGAACAATGCCAAATATCAGGTAGAGTACCGCCGTGCCCTGTTGGAGCAGGTCATCGGTACGGTTCCCTACAACGGAGACTATACCATCTACATGCCCAAAGTGGGACTGAGCCATCTGACACGAAAACTACCGAAGATCAAGAGTTCCATCTATCGGCTCGAACAGTTCGCCTACACACACCGTGCCCTGCTTGAGAGCAGCAGACACTTCGTCAAAGGGGCAAGATCGATGGTCAAAAATGTTAAAGGAGATTACTATCCGACCCTGGGAGTTACCGGTGACTACACGGCACAAAAGGTTGACCGGAGCGTTGTCGGTATGGCACCCGAGCATCAAGGGCATCTCGCCCTATCGCTCAACTGGAACCTCTTCTCAGGCTACCGCACCGATGCACAGGTGCAAGAGGCGAAGGTAGGCGTACTTAAAGCTGCATCACAGGCACAAAACATTAAACTTGCCATCAAACAGCAGGTACTCGAAGCCCACATCAGACTGCGCCAGAGCAGAGACAATGTCAAACTCAACGAACGCATCACCGATGCCAGCCGCAAAAAGCTCCAACAGGCACAAAAGCGTTACGAAAACGATCTTGGAGACTTCATCGAACTACAAAATGCCCAGCAGGACTACATCAACGCGCTGGGCAATCTGGTCAACAGCTACTACGACTACTTTATCGCTCTGGCACAGCTTGACCATGCCATAGGGAGATAAGCGCTATGGCGCTTCAACATACAGATAGCGTTTGATCTTTTTGGTCGGGGTTTTAATGAAAGGTTCCCGCTGTTCGATCACCTTTTTGATGCGAGAGAAAGAAGAGATGCCGGCATTGATTTCCTGTCTGATATCTTCCAGGATTTGATCTACCTCTTCATGGATCTTGGTTTCCGATTGCTGTTTTTTCCCAAGCATTTCATCAAGCATTTCATAATCAAGATGGATACGTGCGGTCAGTATGCCTTGATCGTCATAGACCAGTGAATCTGTGACAAGCAGATGGGCGTTGATCGCTGCTTCTATCTGTTCTGGATAAATATTTTCTCCACTTGGCCCGACAATGATATTTTTGGCGCGTCCACTCATGAAAAAATATTTTTCTTCATCAAAGAATCCAATATCCTCGGTATTGAACCACCCATTTTCATCAAGAATTTCCGCTGTTTTTTCCGGATTTTTATAATATCCCATCATAATATTCGGCCCGCGTACCCATAGCGTGCCGATACCTTTTTCATTTTTATCGCGCAGTGTATATTCGACACCGGGAATGACAGGCCCAATAGCCCTGTATTTTGTTTTTTCCGGATTGGTACCTGCCAAAAAAGGTGCGGTTTCGGTCAGTCCGTAACCGATACAGTAGGGAAATGATGCTTCACGAAGGAATTTTTCTACAATCGGGCAGAGTGCTGCACCGCCAATACCGAAGAAGCGGACTTTGCCGCCAAATGTTTCCATGAGTTTTTTCCCGGCGATACGGTGCAGTTTTTTACGTATGAAAGGGATGGCATAAAGCATTTTGACAAGGAAGTTCTTTTGAAACTGGGGCATGATCCTGTTTTTGTAAATTTTTTCTATCACCAGAGGTACTGCCAGGATGAAAGTCGGTTTGACTTCCGACATCGCTTTGACAAGTATAGTCGGTGTCGGTGCTTTCTGAAGGTAGTGTATGGAAGCGCCGTTGAGGAGGGGGATGAGCATCCCTACAGTACACTCAAAAGCATGGGCAAGGGGGAGAATGGAGAGAAAACGGTCATGAGGGTAGATATCGACCACTTTTTGTGCTGTGGTAGCGTCAAAAACAAGATTTTTGTGGCTGAGCATGACTCCTTTTGAATGGCCGGTTGTCCCGGAAGTATAGATAATAGAGGCAAGGTCCTCTTCCTCTATATCGGCTTTGGTATCCTCTCTTCTCTCCTTGCCGAGTCTCTCCATCGCTCTGGAGAGCTGTTCTCCGCTTTTTTGCAGCATTTTATTCATAGCGGAAGGAGTTGAAAGCTTTTCAAGAATTTTGAGTGTGTCAAGGATAACAAGCAGGTTCATGGTTGGAGGCTGTTTTTCATCCAGCAAACTCTCAAAAAGCTTTTGGGAAATAAAGGCAGCCTTGCACTCTGCATGCGTAGCGATATGCAGTACTTCAGAGGTATGAAAATCGGGTAAAATAGGGACGATCACGGCACCCATGGTAGTCACGGCAAAATAGACAGCGCTCCAGTTTGGCATATTTTCACTGTATAGTGCCACTCTGTCCCCAGGTCTGATACCGTAGGCATGCAGCATTTCCTGTATTGCCTCAACACGCTGGGCCAGCTGGGCATAAGTGAGAGAGGTACCGCCTGCAAACTGTACGGCAGGAAAAGAGGCGTAGTGCTCCATGCTGTATGCAAACAGTGCCTGAAGGGTCAGTTTTGGCAGGGTGATCGGTGCTTTGCCGGACATATTGTACCTTTATCTGTTAGGATAACATATTATTCAGATAGTATAGTAGCAAAAAATGATAAAATTTTGTTTTTCGGATAAGATAAATGAAAGTTGTTGGTGACCCCTAGGAGACTCGAACTCCTGTAACATGGATGAAAACCATGGATCCTAACCGCTAGACGAAGGGGCCAACAAAATTTTTAGAAAGTGTACAAGATACAAATGGTGACCCCTAGGAGACTCGAACTCCTGTAACATGGATGAAAACCATGGATCCTAACCGCTAGACGAAGGGGCCATTTACAACTTGTGGACGAAATTATATAGATTGACTGCTTAAATAACTCTTAAGTTGGATATAATTTTAGTAAAAAAACAGGAATTTTCAATGAAATACTTAAAAAATGTATTGATTTTTCTCTTTATTATAGGATTATGGGGGTGTGCAACACCAAAATATGAAAAACAGGAGAGTGCCTATATTGTACTGAAAACCCCGGTATTCAAATATGCGGATATGGGATTTGTCTATGAGAACAGCGATGAGGTAAAGGTAGAGATTTACGGAAACGGGCAGGCGCTGATGTCTCTGCGTATAGGCAAAGAAAATGTCTGTATGAGCCGTTTTGAGTGTATGGGCAAAAAAGCGTTTAACCATAAAGTTTTGAGTGCCTCCTATCCGGATGATATTCTGGAACATATTTTCAGGGCAGAAGCCATATTTCATGGTATTGGTATGAAAAGAAACCGTAACGGCTTTACACAAAAAATTATAAAACCAGGCAAAAATAACATAGTGTACAGTGTTTTAAATAACCAGATTGTATTCCGTGATACAATCAACCATATAATCATTAAAATCAAGAGGATGAAATAAAATGAAGTTTGTCGGAGCACATGTCAGTGCAGGCGGGGGTGTAGAAAATGCTCCGCTCAACGCAATGAAAATAGGTGCAAAAGCATTTGCCCTTTTTACGAAAAACCAGAGGCAGTGGGTAGCCAAGCCATTGGCGCAGGCATCGATCGATGCGTTCAAAGAGAACCTTGAACAAAGCGGTATTCTACCCAAGCATGTCCTTCCTCATGACTCCTATTTGATCAATCTGGGACACCCCGAAACGGAAAAACTTGAGAAATCCAGAGAAGCTTTTATCGATGAGCTGGAACGCTGTCGTATTTTGGGGCTGGACAAACTCAACTTTCATCCGGGTTCCCACCTGGTGAAGATAGCCAAAAAAGATCCTGAGTATGAAGAGAAACTGATGGAAGCGGAACTGCACTGCCTGGATGTCATTGCAGAGTCGATGAACAGGGCTATTGAAGCCACGAAAGATTCCGATGTCAAATTGGTCATTGAGAATACTGCCGGGCAGGGAAGCAACCTTGGCTACAAATTCGAACACCTGGGGTATATTATTGAGAGGATTGAAGAGAAAAGCAGGGTAGGTGTCTGCCTGGATACCTGCCATACTTTTACGGCGGGGTATGATCTGCGTACTAGGGAAGCGTATGATGAAACGATGGATGCATTTGAACGCATCGTGGGGTTTGAATACCTGATGGGAATGCACCTTAACGATTCCAAACCGAAACTCGGTTCACGGGTAGACCGGCATGCTTCCCTGGGACAGGGGGAGATAGGCTGGGATGCATTCAGGTTCATTATGAACGATCCCCGGATGGATGATATCCCTTTGATACTGGAAACCATCGATGAATCGATCTGGCCAGAGGAGATCAAAGCGTTGTATGCTTTGGTTGAGAAGTGAAAATATGGTACTGACTTTAATTCAAAGTTGGTTTTACAAAGAGAAGGAGGAAAATAGATGAAGTACATTTCAACATTGCTACTGGTAGGTTCACTGTTATATTTTACAGGTTGCGGAAGTTTGGAACAACCTGCCAATGAAGAGATTATCGGAGGAGAACTGGTTGTTGACCTTGATGGTAAGACGATCAAGGAGAGCCTATTGGAAGCCAAGGTACCCGGTGTAGATGAGAATACGACGATTTACGGGCAAAAAGCATATAAAATCGACTATGAAACAACGGATGAAGAAGGAAATGCCGTTCGTACATCAGGTTATATGGTTGTTCCAAAAGGCTTGCCCAAATCACTGGTTGAAGCAAAAGGGTACTCTATGGTGAGTGATGACCATGGTACTATTTTTGCCAATAATGATGCTCCCACGGTATTGCCACAATTGACCAATATGCCATCCGGAGCTTCTATTATTTTAACTTCCATGGCAGGGTTTGTCACATTGGAACCGGACTATATCGGCTTTGGTGACTCGATTGGGCATTATCATCCTTTCCTGCTAAAAAAATCATTGGCCAATGCTACGGTAGATTTTATCAGAGCTGCGAAAGCCTTTGCTCTGGAAAACGATATTCACCTGAATGGACAGCTCTTTCTGACCGGTTACAGCGAAGGAGGGTATGCTGCCTTGGCAACATTGCAGAAAATAGAACAGGAGGGGCTTTTGGCTGAAATGCCGGTAACGATGACTGTACCGATGGCTGGCCCTTATGATATGAATTTGACAGCATTTGGTGTCCTGAGCCAGCCGACACTGAGTGTACCTTCTTTTATGGCGGATGTCGGATATGCTTATGCAAAAGCTTACGGTAAAGAGATTTCGTCGATTATCAATGAACCATATGCGTCCAAGTTGCCTGTACTGTTTGACGGTTCTATTGACAGAACAAAGATCGATCCTCAGCTTACTACAAAAACGACAGGGGCAGATGGGCTCTTCAATCCTCTGTTAGTGGCAGACTTTTTTAAAAATCCGCAAAACTGGTTCAGGGAAGCCATGGTAGAAAACAATGTACATCTCTGGGCACCTCAGACTGCTGTAAGATTTTTACATTGTAAGAGTGATGATGTTGTTCCCTATGGAATCTCGCAGCTTGCAGAGGGAACGATGAATGCACTTGGAGCGGCAAATGTTGCCCTGCTTCCTATTGAAGATACATTGGGGATGGCAGGGGCAAAGATAGGACATGCCGCCTGTGGGCCATTGGGGTATGGATTGGCAAGCCACCTATTTGCCAACGTAAGAAAAGCAACACAAGGATACTAGGAGATGAAAATGCATAAAATAACAGTCTTGAGTGTAGTTGCCAGCAGTATGCTGCTTGCAGGCGGCTATAAAATTCCGGAACAGTCAGTTAATGCCATGGCATTGGGTGCTGCCTATGTCGCCCATACGACAGATGCAGACAGTGCCTATTACAATCCTGCAAATATGGTATTTATGGGAAACAAACAGTATATTGAAGGAGGTATGACCCTGGCACATCTCTCCTCTAACAGATATACCTTGACGGCACCCTACTCAGGTAAATCGGAAAGTGAGAATATCGTCATCCCAAATCTTTATTATGTTTCCAACCCCATAGGGGATTTCAGGTGGGGGGTAAGCTTGACCGCTCCCGGAGGTTTGACCAAAAAATGGAAAACACCCTATCAAAAACTGTTTGCAGAAGAGTTTACGTTGAAAATCATAGAACTAAATCCTTCAGTCGCTTATCAGGTTACAGATAACTTCAGTATCGGAGGCGGTGTACGTGTGATCTATAGTGAAGGTGTCGTGAAGAGTGATGGAGGGAGTATCGCACCGATCAAAAGAGATATGGAAGGAGATACCATAGAGTTTGGCTATAACCTTGCCATGACCTATAAACCGACTCCCGATATGATCCTCTCCGCAACCTATCGCTCCAATGTCGATCTTGATGAAGAGGGAGAGGCGAATTTATATTTTGGAGGTATAGGGAAACAGTATAAATCTGATGTTTCCGTTCCCCTTCCTGCAGCATTGAACTTAGCAGTATCCAAAACATGGAACGATACATTCACACTTGAATTCAACTATGAACGTACCTATTGGTCATCCTATAAGTCTCTGGATTTCAACTATGATACAGCGGTATTGAATCCTGTGTTGAAAGAGAAGTTTGATGATCCGCTTCCAAGAAACTGGAAAGATACGAATACATTCCGAATCGGTGCAACAATGGTATTTGACAAACTGACTGTGATGATGGGATTTGCGATAGATGAAACACCTATCCCTGATAAAACTATAGGATTCGAACTGCCTGATTCCGATGCCAAAATATTTACAGCAGGAATCCGTTATCAGCAGACAGAAAATCTCTCATGGGGGGTTGCTTTCCTCTATGATGACAAAGAGAGCCGTACGTTGGCCCCCGGCATAGCGGATAATCCTGTCCTAAACCATGGAGGCAGTTTCGATGAGGGTGGTGCATTCCTGACTACGGTAGGTATCTCTTACGAGTTCTGATATGGATTATCCCTACCATAATCTTTATGCCTTTCTGAAGGCTCAGGCAAAAAAGCGGGAACGGAAAACAGCGCTTTTTGTCGAGGAAGAGAAGATCAGTTATGGAGAAGTACTGGAAAAAGCGGACAGACTTGCCGCTTTTTTTTCTCATCGGGGTATTGAACGCGGGGAGAAGGTTGCCCTTTTCCTTCGTAATTCTCCAGAATTTATCTATACGGTATTTGCCCTTTCAAAAATAGGTGCCATTGTTGTCCCTGTCAATACTTTTCTCAAAGAAGAGGAACTGAGTTACATTCTGAAAGACAGTGAAAGCATGGCACTTATTGCCTCTATGGCATATGAGAAAATTGTGAACCGTTCCAATGCACAGGTACAGTGCAAACTGCTTCTGTGGGAGGGAGAAAAACCTAGAAATGATGAGAAAAATTTTGGTTTTGAAGAAGCATTGGCTTTGAAGGGAGATACTGAATATATTTCAAGAGCGTTGGAAGATACGGCAGTACTTGTTTATACATCCGGGACTACCGGAAAACCTAAAGGGGCGATGCTCAGCAACAAAAACCTACTCTCCAATATTGAATTTGCCAGAAAGCTTATTGAAGTTACATCCAAAGACCGGGTGATCGTATTTTTGCCGATGTTCCACTCTTTTACCTTTACAGCCGGGGTCATTATGCCGCTTTATGTGGGAGGCAGTATGGTCATTATCCAATCGCTGCAGCCTTTTAGCAATATTTTTAAACAGATATTGACAAAACGCGTCACCATATTTTTTGGTATCCCCAGTGTTTACAACGCTCTTGTCAAAGCCAAACTGCCGTGGTATTTTATGTGGTTCAACCGTATCCGTGTGTTTGTCTCCGGTGCAGCGGCCCTGCAGCCAAAAACGCTCAATGCTATGGCAAAGAAATTCAAAAGGGCAAAACTGCTTGAAGGATACGGGCTCAGTGAAGCAAGTCCTGTAGTCTGTGTCAATACCCTGAAAAAGCAGAAAGCCGGGTCGGTGGGCACAGCCCAGTACGGCTATGAAATCAAGATTGTCGATGAAGAGATGAATGCGCTTGCACCCGGTGAAATAGGCAATATTATTGTCAAAGGTGACCATGTTATGCAGGGATATTTCAACCGTCCGGAAGCAACAAGCGAGACAATTGTCAATGGCTGGCTGTTGACAGGAGATATGGGATATATGGATGAAGAGGGCTTTCTTTTTATTGTGGACAGGAAAAAAGACCTTATCATCTCCAAAGGGATCAATATCTATCCCCGTGAAATAGAAGAGGTTATCGACCTTTTTGAGGGAGTAGCCGCTTCTGCGGTCATTGGTTTAAAAGATGAAAAAAGTGGAGAGATCCCTGTGGCCTACATAGAATTTGAAGAGAATTTTTCCGGCTATAATGAGGAGAAACTGCGTATACACCTGAAACAGCATCTTGCAAATTACAAGATTCCTCGGCAGATACATGTGGTAGAAGCATTGCCTAAAAACGCAACGGGAAAAGTACTGAAACGGGTACTGAAAGAGAAATTCTGTTCATGAAAGCGATTGTCAATGCCAAAATAATTGTTGACGACAGGATTGTTGAGGGCATGAATCTTCTTTTTGGCAAAAAGATTGTCGGCTTATCAAAACAGCCTCTCTCCAACACGATCGAAACGATCGATGCAAAAGGAGCCTATGTCAGTCCCGGGTTTATTGACCTGCATATACACGGTTCCGGCGGATCCGATGTAATGGATGCCACACCGGAGGCACTTGAGACGATCTCCACTTCGCTGCTGCAAACAGGTACTACCTCTTTTTTGGCAACTACCATGACGATGTCACAAACAGATATTGACAGGGCTTTACAGAATGTGACAACATCTGCTTTAAAAGTAACAGGGGCAAAAATAGAAGGAATTCACCTTGAGGGGCCATTCCTCAATCCCCGGAAGCATGGTGCGCAGGACAAGCGTTATATCCAGCATCCAAACCTTGCACTTATACAGCCCTATATCGACCAGGTAAAAATGATTACGCTTGCTCCCGAAATGCCGGAAGCGGAAGATTTCATCAAATATCTTGCCAAAAACCATCCCCATATTGTATTGAGTATCGGGCACAGTGAATCAGATTTTGAGCAGAGTAAAGAGAGTTTTGGCTGGGGAGTTTCCCATGCCACACATCTTTTCAATGCAATGAACCCTTACCATCACCGGGAACCAGGGATAGTCGGTGCGGTTTTTGATTCGGATGTGACCTGCGATATTATTGCTGATCTGGTCCATACGCACCCTTCGGTATTGAAGCTTGTACATCAGGTAAAGCGGGAGAAGCTGATACTCATTACCGATGCAATGCGGGCAGGCTGTATGAAAAATGGCAGTTATGATCTGGGCGGGCAGACAGTAACGGTAGAAAACGGAAAAGCGGTATTGGATGACGGTACACTTGCGGGATCGATACTGCAAATGAATGAGGCGCTTGGAAATATGGTGAGCGTTACAGATATGACACGGATAGAAGCGGTTAATGCTGTAACGAAGTTTCCCGCACAGAAGCTGGGGCTTTCCAAAGGGGTACTAAAAGAGGGGGTTGCTGCGGATATAGTCATTTTTGATGAAGATTTCAGTATCATAACAACGATTGTTGACGGCGAGGTAAAATATCGGAGCCGTAACGCTAAAGGATAAAAATATGTTCGGATTTTTAAAACGCAAAACAAGAGAAATATATGCTCCTGTGGATGGCAAAGTGGTAGAGATAGAGAGTGTGGATGATGAAGTCTTCGCCAATAAAATGGCAGGAGAAGGCGTTGCGGTCATACCAATGTCTGATACCTTCTGTTCCCCCATAGACGGAACGGTACACAAGATATTCTCCACCAACCATGCCTACAGTATCAAAAGTGATAAAGATTTGGAAGTAATGGTACATATAGGGCTTGAAACCGTGGCATTGAAAGGAGAAGGTTTTGAGCGCCTGGTGCAGGAGGGAGAGAAGGTCAAAGCAGGAGACCCGATTATCCGTGTTGATCTGCCCTATCTTACCTCGCATGCCAAAGATATTGTGACTCCGGTGATTATCTCTGACGAGAGTGATGTCAAAGAGATAGAAAAAAGATATACTGTCGTGAAAGCGGGTGATCGTATAATGGAGGTGAAGTGATGTTGCAAGAGGGTGAGATATACCACTATATCGGTTATGCAGTGATATTGGCAGTCTTCTTTTTCGTGCTGAAATCCCCTAAAAAAAAGAAATAGGAGTAGAGGAAGTAATGGAGTGTTAATATTTCCTATGTATACTAAGATATGATGAACATACTACTGCTTGAAGACGATAAAATTTTATGTGAAAGCCTTAAAGAGTTTTTGGAACTGGAAGGGTACCATGTAGATACAGCACATCGCGGATCTGAAGTTTTTGACCTGACATTCAAAAACAGATATGATCTCTATATATTGGATGTCAATGTACCTGAAGTGAATGGTTTTGATGTGCTTGAAGCATTGAAAGAAGCGGGAGATGAGACTCCTGCCATTTATATTACGGCACTGACCGATATCAACTCCATTTCAAAAGGCTTTAAGATAGGTGCGGAAGACTATATCAAGAAACCTTTCGATCCGGAAGAACTGGTTATTCGCATAAAGAGCAAGTATCAGCAGAACGATGTACACTACTGCTGTAACGATATTTGTTACAATCCTGTCACAAAAGTCATTCAAAAAAACGGAAAGACGATCGGATTGGGAGAGGTGCAGCAGAATATTTTCCATGAACTGATGGTCAATCAGAACAAGATTGTAGACAGTTATGTTCTCATGGAGTTTCTTGAGCAGCCCAATGCCAATGCACTTCGGGTCAATCTTGCCAAATTGAAAAGCAAACTGGGTATTGAAATTAAAAATATCAGAGGGCAGGGGTATATGATTGAAAACCTATGAAATTGAATCTTTTCTAAAAAGTTTTTTTATATTCATGATACTGCTTGAAATTTTACTGGCACTTAATTTCTGGCATGAATTCCATGAAAAGAAAACAGATATAGAAGAGAAGATACAGACAGAGATGAAACTTTGTGCCTTTACCATACAGTGTGAAGGCTTACAGACGGATTTTGTTGAAAAAGATAAAGACAAAGAGGAAAATATTCTTTATAAAGATGGTGATTTCTACAGTTATTTTACCGTACCTACAGCCAATAAATATTTGATGAAAGTGGTCTATCCTAAAAAGAATTATCTTCAAAAAGTGGAAGAACTGAAAAAGAAAATATATCATAAATTTCTCTTCTATTCCATGTTTGCCGCACTGGTCTCTTTTCTTTTCTCCTATTATGCCTTATTGCCTCTGCGCAGAGCGCTTCGTCTCAATGAAGAGTTTGTAAAAGATATTCTGCATGATTTTAACACTCCCATTAGTTCCATGCGAATAAACCTGAAACTTTTTAAACGGGAGATAGGAGATAACCCGAAAATACAAAGACTGGAAAACAATATCGAAACGATCCTCTCTCTACAGGATAATCTGAAAATATTTCTGAAAGGTATTCCTACCCAGTTTGAATCATTCAGTATTAAAGAGCTTATACAGAGCCGTGTACATTACTTTGAAATACTTTATCCGGATATTACCTATACAATCACATTGGATGATACACAGCTTGAAACCAATAAAGATGCCTTTACCCGTATTATTGACAATCTGTTGAGCAATGCGGGGAAATATAATGTTGCAGACGGGAAAGTCGATATTTCCATGAAAGAGAGTATATTATTGATTGCAGATACAGGAAAAGGGATTAAAAGCCCGTCCCGTGTATTTGACCGCTACTATAAAGAGCAGGACAGAGGAATTGGGATAGGATTGCATATTGTAAAAAAACTTTGTGACGAGTTGCGTATCCCTATTCATATTTCCAGTAAAGAGCATCAAGGTACAGAGATATCGTTGAACCTTTCCAAAATTATCAGTTAATCACTCTTTTGATTGCGCCTGTTTCATCAATAACATGATCTTTGATTTAAAACGCGGGTCTTTGTTTTTTTTGTAGGCGGCGATCAGCTCTTCCAGCGACCCCTCCCGCAGCAGTTTCTCCCCATAAAATTTCTCTTTGAGGTTACGGTATTGATTGTAAGTGAGTTCCTTCTGTGCATTTCCTGAGGAAATATAGCTGTTTAATTCTTCATAGGGGGCATCATGCAGATAGTAACTATAGGGTTTGGCAACTTTCGCTGTTTGTATTATAGTGGTACCGTTTTTCTCTTCCGTCATTGTCTCAGTTGAAAGTTTTTCATCCTCATTGTCTACCGTCTGCTCCTCTGGTTTCTGGGTTTTTTGAGCTGATTTCATACCCAGCCCAAGCTTTTGTGCAATGATCTGTAACTGTTTGTTCTGTGCGGGAGTATTGGCTTTTCTGAGATATTTTTTATAATAGTCGTAGATCAGTATTTTTGGTAGTTTGGTATGGATGGATTTAATTTCGGAAGCGCTATAGGTACGAATGGCTTTTTGGTAGAGTTCCATCAGGTGGCTGTAATCTTTCATATCGACCAAAATGGTTTTTACCCCCTTGTAGCGTCTACGGGAAACAGTGATCAGGTATCCTGCTTTTTGAGGTGTTACATAGCGGTACCCTTTTCTTTTTAGGTAACGTATGACACTGTTGTATTTTTTTGTGAAAACAGCTTCTTTCTTCTCCGGATGGGAGAGGCTGTAGAGCTTATAGCGCTTTTTGGTGTGCAAGAGGATCGCCATATCTTTTTTCTTTTTATTGTAGAGATAGACGTATTTTTTGCCATGCCTGATAGGTTTAAGGTGATCTCTCGAAAAATAGGCTCTGTGTTCTTTTTCGTAGGTTGAGTTCCTCACTACATAAACTTTATCGACTTCGCCACTTAGAAAAAGAGTGTTCAGGGAACAACCGCTTAAAAGAAAAAACAGGAAAAACAGTAAAACCTTTTGCATTTTATCTCCTCACATTCAGACTGAAAAGTATAACCATAATTCATTAATATATCATTAGCCTTGTCAGTTACAGCCTGGTATCAAAATGGTTTTGCAATCATTTTAGCTCTTTATTCTACCCAAATTTTTTTTATTTGTTCAATACTTCCCTGATACTTTCGGCTACCTTCTCCGCTTTCGTTCCCAGTACAACCTGAATGGAACTTTTGTCCGGCCGGATCACCCCTTTTGCCCCCAGGGCTTTAAATGTTCCATCGTTAAGGTGCGTACTGTCTTTGACTCGCATACGAAGCCTTGTAATACAGGCGTCGGTATTGAGAATATTCTCTTTGCCTCCGAGTGCTTCGATGAAAGCCAATGTTTCATCATTGGTAGTACACTGGGGGGAATACTCCTCTTTTAATTCGGTTTCTAGTATTTTAAGATTGAAAAATTTGATCAAATAGTAACTTGTTACAAAATAGAGCAGAGAGAAGAGTATACCAAGAGGAATAATGAGTAGTGGATGCGTGGCAAGTTTGTAGTTGATGATATAGTCGATCAGTCCGGCAGAAAAGCCAAACCCTGCATGAATATTCAGTGCCTGTGCAGCAGCCAAAGCCAGGCCGCTGAGCAGTGCGTGTACTACAAAAAGCAGAGGGGCAACAAATAGAAACAGAAACTCCAGCGGTTCGGTAATGCCGGTTAAAAAAGAGGTAAACGCCACACCGGCCAAAATAGCCCCGGCTTTTTTGCGGTAGGATTTGGGTGTGTTGAGGTAGATAGCATACGCCATGGCCGGCAGTCCGAACATCATCACTACGAAGAATCCGGACATATAGATACCTGCTGTTTTGTCTCCGGCAAAAAATCGGTGCAAGTCTCCGTTTGCAATAACCTGTACGCCATCTTTTACATAGGTATATTCTCCCAGCTGAAACCAGAAAACGGAATTGAGAATATGGTGCAGTCCAAGCGGAATAAGCAGGCGGTTGAGAAATCCGTAAATGAAAGTCCCTGTCTCTTTCATTCCTATGATCGTATTGGAAAATGTATCGATGCCACTTTGGGCATAGTGCCAAAAATAACCGGCAAGTACCCCTACGGCAATCGCCCCAAGAGAGGTAATGATAGGTACGAATCTTTTGCCTCCGAAAAATCCTAAAAATTCAGGCAGTTTAATGGTGTGAAAACGGTTATAGAGTGTTCCCGCGAGTACACCGATAATAATTCCTACGAAGACGCCCATATTGACATCTTTGTCGATACTGATATAGACAGCTTTGGCTATGAGTACACCTATTGCCCCGCTCAGGGCTGCGGCACCGTCACTGTTTTTGGCAAGGCCATAGGCGATGCCTACTCCGAAGAGAAGGTCAAGATTGCCAAAAACCGCTTCACCGGCACTTTTCATAATGAGTGCAGCCTGCCCGTCAAAAATATCGCCGTAGCCAAGCCTTAGAAGCAGTGCCGCAACCGGAAGGACGGCAATAGGGGTCATGAGGGCTTTCCCGATTCTCTGGAGTAAGTTAAACATTTCTGATCCTCTCTTTGGTTTGGGCAATAGCCGAAGGGGAAACACTGAGCGTTTCAATTCCCATCTCTATCAGGATCGGTATGGCTTCGGGATCACCGGCAAGCTCTCCGCAGATACTCACAGGTTTGTCAGCCTTCGTTACAATGGTTTCGATGGCATCAAAAAGTACTTTGGAACGGCTGGGGAGACTAAGGCTGGGATGGGTACGTTCTATTGCAAAAAGATATTGGTTGAGGTCATTGGACCCGATAGAGTAGAAATCGACAACAGTATTAAATGCTTCCATGGCAAAAAGGACCGAGGGGACTTCGACCATTATGCCAAAAGATATATTGTCAATGTCGCACTGGAATTTTCGTGCAACTTCTTTGGAAAATGCCTTGGCATGGTTAAACTCTTCTACTGAAGAGATCATTGGAAACATAAGTTTAATGGCTTTGCCGTTCGCTGCTTTGAAAATAGCATGAATCTGCTCCTCGATCATATCGGGATGTGTCTGGAGTAGTCTGATGCCCCGTATGCCCAAAAAAGGATTGGTTTCATGGGGAAATTGAACATAAGGGAGTGCTTTGTCCCCTCCCACGTCCAGTGTACGCACGGTGATCTCATCAAAAAGTGTAAAGATCTGAGTATATGTCTCAACTTGGCTTTTGAAAGAGGGGCGTTCCTTTTTGAAGAGAAATTCTGTTCTTAACAGCCCGATTCCCTCAGCCCCTTCCTCTTTTGCCTGTTTTGCAGAGAGGGTATCTGTAACGTTTGCAAATACCTGTATGGGTTTATTGTCTTTTGTACGGGCAGGTTCAAAGCGTTTTTCAAATGCATCCTGCTTTGCCAGTATATGGCGTGTTTGTTTATGTTCTGCCTTTGCCCTGTCCTGGGTGGTTGGAGTAGGAATAAACAATCCGCTTCCTGCATCGAGAAGAGCCTCGTTTGATTCGGGTAGGCTATCGTTTTCTATGATCAGGGAGGGGATGGATGCTGCACGAAGTAGGATGGCGGCATGTGAAGCAAGAGTGGTATGGCGCAAAATCACACCGGCTACCGGATATTGCCGGAGTGTTTCTATCTGTGAAGGGCGCAGTTCATCAGCAATGAGAATAAACGGTTCTTTGGGGTAGGCAACAGTTGTTTGGTATCCAAGATAGCTTTTTACCCGATGTAAAATATCGTAATAGTCATCGACCTTGGCTTCAAGTTTTCCTCCGGAAAGTGCTTTCTCTGCACGTAGGACAGCTTCCTCCAGCCCTTCAAGTGATGTAGCCTCTGCCTGTAAAGAGTCAAGCAGTTCCTTTTGTGCCAGGTAAACCTCTCCCTGTTGCTGGAAACGGTGGGTTTCATGCAGGATCTCAAGCGCTTTCATGCTTTCTGAAACAGCTTCTTCAAAAGAAACTTTGGCTTCCACCTCTGTTTCAGTCTCCCTGTACTGCCAAACAGGAGCCATAGCGATGCCTCCGGCTATAATCTCACCGGAGATGGCAGGCGCTTCATACTCCTCCTCTGTTTTGGAAAGTAGCTCTATTTCCCGGTCATCCTGCATGAGTGAGGTAAAATATTCGGTGAGGGTATCGCATGCTTCCTGTGCATCTTTGCCTCTGCAGGTGAGTTCAAAGTGGTCTCCCGGTTCAAGATTTAGAGAGAGCAGGGCATTAAGCTGTTTTGCATTGACACTTTTCCCCCGGTTTTCCGCTTCCATTTCAGCTTGAAATTTTTTGGCTTTGGCAACAAAGCGTGCTGCCGGGCGAAGATGGAAGCCGTTTGCAGAGCTGATGTGCAATACAGCACTGTATGTTTTGGAAAATAAGATATCGAAGATGCCCATTGCCTACTTTACCTGTTGTCGTAATTTGTCTGCATAGTATAGCAAATCAAAACAAAAGTTTGCTATACTGAAAAGAAAAACAGGAAACAGAGATTGAAATATTTGATCGAATTTATTGAAGCAAAAGAGGTAAAAAAGAGTACGATTTACAGCCATTTGAAATGTACCGAAGCAGAAGCAAAACTGGTGCAGTATGTCTGCCGCCGTTATGTAAAGGGGGTGGAAGAGGTACCGGTACTCGATATGCTGCAGGAGAATTTTAAGGGAGAGCATTATCTCTATTTGAAAAAACTGTCGCTGGTAAAAAATCTGCTCGATCTGGGCTGGCTGATCCAGATGAGTTTCGGGCAGGTAAAGGCGCACGATGCTTCACAGCTTGAACTTATCAATACATCTGTAACGCCGAGTATGTCGCTTCTGCGTCTTTTGGAAGAGGGGTCACTGGAGATATTCCTGCCGGAGATCAAGCCCTATACCGACCACTTGGAGTATCTGCAGGATCAGTTCGATATGGTAACGCTTTTGCATACCATCGCAACCTATAAACAGGGGTTTGCAGACAATTCACTCAGTATTGGGAGACTGAAAAACAAACTGACACTGCTGACCAAACGTATCGAAGAGCGTGTGAAGATCACCAAAACACCCATTGTGGTCGAAGAGTTTTTCAAAGAGAAAATGCTTGATGAGAAAGAACAGCGTATCTTTCTTGCGCTGCTCAAAGAGGAATACAGTGGTGGAGAGGGGCAGTTTCGTGATATGAATACCCTTATAGAGCTTATCTCTTTCGACGAATATGAAAAGATCAAAAACCGTGCGCTGCTTGAAGACGGTGCCAAACTGATCACAGAGGGGATTATCGACTATGAAGAGATACTCAATATGTTCGGAGGGGTAAGCCGCTCTTTCTATCTGCAGGAGGAGGTGATGCAACGCATTATCCATCCAAAGAAAAAGAAAAAAGTGACAAAGCTCAAACTCGATGCTCTGGTAAAAGAGCAGGATATATTCGAATACCTCAAGCCTGAAACGACGTTGGATGATGTTGTCCTTCATGCCAAAACACGTGAAACACTCAACAGTGTGGTCAAACAGGTCGATAAAGAGGTTTTTAAAAAACTGCGCGAATGGGGTATTAAAGACAAACGGAAAGGGATCGATGCACGTATTATTTTTTACGGCCCGGCAGGTACAGGGAAGACTATGACCGCTATGAGCCTTGCCAAAACACTGAAAAAACCGATTCTCTCTTTTGACTGTTCCAAAATATTGTCCATGTATGTGGGAGAGAGTGAAAAAAATGTCCGAAAGATCTTTGACGATTTCAAAGAACTGAGTGCCAAAGCGAAAGTAGAGCCTATACTTCTGCTCAACGAAGCCGACCAGTTCCTAAGCAGCAGAAGCGAAGGACACGGAAGTTCCGCAGACAAAATGCATAACCAGATGCAAAATATCTTTTTGGAACAGATAGAAAAGTTCGAAGGTATTCTCATCGCCACAACAAATTTGTTGGGGAATATTGACAAGGCATTCTCCCGCCGTTTCAACTATAAGATAGAGTTTAAAAAACCGGGTAAAAAACAGCGTTTGAGACTCTGGCAGTTCATGCTCCCTGAAAAAGCTGACTATACCGAAGATTTCAATGTGGAAGCACTTGCCAAATATGAACTTACCGGTGGCCAGATCAATCTCATCATTAAAAATACCGCCTATAAAGTAGCTGTCAGGAAAGAGAGTATTTTTTCCCAGCAGGATTTCCTCGAAGAGATTGAAAAAGAGATGGGCAGCAGTTTTGACGGTGCCAAGAGCATGGGGTTCAAGGTATAAATAAACGCGTATATGGGTGGATGGCTCTGTTTGGAATACCATTTTACCGTGAACATGAAACCATCATCACAAACAACCCCGCGTAGGGTGGATTTATCCACCGTCAAAACAGAATCAAAACAACCTAAAATAATATTGATCTCATAATATAACAGGTGGGAAA
>Ga0256828_1000636_pt1 | contig 23056 bp, 15 predicted proteins | sample CV88metaG_FD_185993 | JGI IMG/M metagenome (GOLD analysis project Ga0256828, IMG submission 185993) | Hydrothermal vent microbial communities from East Pacific Rise, Pacific Ocean - CV88 | ecosystem: Environmental > Aquatic > Marine > Hydrothermal vents | place: Pacific Ocean: East Pacific Rise...
TCATCAACTGCTAAAACTACTAAGTCTGTTTTTGTCATCTAATTTTCCTTAAATAAATTTTTCAAAAAGTAATCTGAGTAAATCTTTATTTACTATATTTTTTATAATCTCATGCACATAAAGAGCATCCTCACTGTTTTCAATAGAAGATGTATCGCTCATTAATACAAGGTTTGTTTTTAAACCATTATTTTCATTGAGATCTTTTACTAAACTTGCAAAGTGTTGGAGGTCTAAAGATTCACACTCTTTATCAAAAAGGATCACTTTATAGTTTGAGTCTTCTATCATAGTGTGTAAGTCTTCTGAAGAGTTGGCAACCTCATAAGTATATCCTAAAGATTTGATAAGTCTTTCAAAAAGTTTCGTTTCAAAAGGACTTTTCTTAGCCAAAAGTATATCTGCTGTGTATGTAGCCTTTGGAACGATCTCCTCTTCAACTAAGGCAGGTTCCTCATCTTCTAATATCTCCTCTGGAAGTTCTTCTATCTCTTGTGTAGGGATAATCTCTTCAGTGGTGTCATCCTGAACTTCTTCTGTTGTTTGAATCTCTGGTTCTATTACCGATTCCATCTCAATTGTAGGCTCGTTTGTTTGTGTCTCTTGTGTTTGTTCAATCTCATCTGCACTTTTTGGAACCTCTTTTTCTTCAACAATAAAATCTGCTAAGAAGTGAGCAAGGAGCGATACAATCTCTGAACGTACTAGTGGTTTTGTAGTATACTCATCCAGACCTGCTTCTAAGAAACGTTCTCTATCCCCTTTGAGTGCATTTGCTGTGAGAGCGATGATAGGGACATGTGGCTGTGAGTAAACCTCTTCATACTCTAAGATCTCACGAGTCGCTTCTACACCATCTAAGAATGGCATTTGGATATCCATAAAGATTAAATCAAAGTTACCATCTTTACGTTTTTGGAATGCTTCTAAACCATTCGATGCAATACTTATTGTAAGACCTAAGTCCTCTAGGGTTCTTTTGATAAGTTTTTGATTAATGATATTATCTTCAGCAATTAACACATTGGCATTAAATTTTGAAGCATCAGCATTAAATTTTTTACGGTTTGCTTTTTGTGCTTTTTGAGCATTGAAATTATCATTTTGATAGTTTTCTAATGCAAGTTTTACTTTGGAGTTATTAAGTGGCTCATAGATCGTTTTAAAGATATCAAGCTTCATTGTATCGATCTGTTTCATAAAGTATGATTTTGTCAATAATACTAACTCTTGTGGAAGTTGGCTATATTGTGCTAATGTCGCTTCATCTGCATAATCATAATCTATAAAAAGAAGATCATAATTTATCTGGCGTTGAAGCGTTTCAAGCTCTTGCATATCTTTAAATGAAGTGTAGCTTACACCAAAGAAGTCAAGGTACTCACGAAGATATGTCTCTTGGCGTTTTGTTTTATGTACTGATTCTAAAACAAGTGCATTAATACTTGAGAAAGAGCCTTGTAGCGTTTCATTGAGTGTTTCTATCTCTTCAAAGTCAATAGTAAAGAAGAATGTTGTCCCCTTACCTGGCTCTGAGTGAAGATCAAGTTGTCCACCCATAAGTTCAATAAATCTTGAAGAAATTGTAAGACCAAGACCTGTACCACCATATTTACGTGTAATAGAAGTATCGGCTTGTGAGAAAGCCTCAAAGATTCTAGATTTTTGTTCACCAGTAACACCGATACCACTATCTTGTACCTCAAATCTAATACGTGTAATACCATCTTGTTCGGAGTCAAGTTTTCTAATGTCAACATTAATTGCACCAGCACTACTTGTAAATTTAACAGCATTAGAAAGAAGGTTAATGATAACCTCTTTAATCTTCGTCGGGTCACCTTTGAGTGGTTGCTCAAGTGCAGGGTCAATGAAACAACCAAGGTCGATGTGTTTTTCACTTGCACGAACAGCATAAACTTCAACAGCAGATTCAAACTCATCTACAGGGTTAAATGCGATATCTTCAATCTCAAGTTTATTAGACTCAATTTTAGAAAGGTCAAGGATGTTATTGATAATTTCAAGAAGATTTTCAGATGATTTTTCAATAATCTCAACAAATTCAAGTTGTTCCTCTTCAAGTCCTGTATCTTTAAGAAGTTCAGTAAACCCAACAATACCATTGAGTGGTGTACGAATCTCATGTGACATATTGGCAAGAAACATAGATTTAGCTTCACTTGCCTCTTGTGCTGATTCTTTATCGCGTCGCGTTTGCTCAATAATTTTTTCAAGTAGATCATAAGCTTCTGCAGTACCATTAGCAGTATCAAGGTTGATATTTCTCTCTGTAGAGTCATCATCGTTTGTATCTTCTGCAACACGTTTTAGTACACTTTCAAGGTTTTTGATATTTTTAGCAATTTCATTAGAAAGAAGATAACCAAGAATAGCGAGTATGATAGATACTAACCAGATTGAGAGTGTGATAGAAAGAAATTGTAGAGCCTCTTGTTTTACAAGTACTGCTCGATTATCCATTGCAGTTAAGATAATATCTTCAGCTTCTGAAAGAAGGTTGGTTTTTTCAGAAAGCATAGTAAACCAGATACCTGCACTCGTATCGTACTCTCCACTTGAAGCTGATGAGAGTATAGCTGTTCTTTCTGCATTGATATCTTCAAAAAGTTCCACAGCATCTTCATTCTTAAAAAGTTCATTGAGTTGTGCAACTAGCTCTTTATTTGGGAGTGTATCATAACTAATAGCATCTGCTTTGGCAATGAGAGAGATCCAAAGGTTAATCTCTTCCTCTTCAAGTTCACTTGAACGTGCAATAGCATAAGAGATAAAGTCTCTCTCTGCAGCTGTAAACTCTTGAGCACGTACTAGTGAGATATACTCGTTTGAGAGTGCATTAATCTCTGGATCAATCTGTTGTGTTGTAATTGCTTCAAGTTGTTGAATAGCTTTATGTTGTGTATCTCCATAAACCTTTTCATAAACCTCTTTAAAGTTTGTTTTATGCTCATCTACAAGTTTTCTTAAGTTTTCGATCTCTTGCATCGATAAAGCAAGACTTTTAAGATTTACACATGTTTGACAGTTTTGGGTTCCATGAGAATGATCATGAAGTACAGAGTTCTCTTTTACATAGTTAAGGTATTTAGCTTTTCTACTATCTACTTTCAATCTTTGTTTTACAAGAGAACGCAGTGTATTTGGTGATGAGTTACCGAGATACATTACGGTCATACCACGTTCACGAGATATATTTGCTACAAGATCATTTAACTGTCTATTTTCAGAAAGCTTATCTTGGAGTAGTTGTGCTGCTTTATAGTTTTCATAAGAGTTGAAAACGAAAAAACTTGTAATACCAAAAAGAATAATAATTGGGAAAAGGGAGATCAGTCTTAGTCTGTTTTTGAGTCCTAATTGCATCTGTTTTTACCTTACTTAGAAATTTTCTCAATGATTGTACTTATAGATTCTAAAGCACTTCTCATCTCTGTTTTGTCTGAACTACTTATCAGAATGTCTAGTTTGTCCAAAAATGAGTGAACACGCATATTGTCACTCATCCCTTTAAGTTTGATAGCTTCTTGTTTGATTTTTGTACTATCTTCTATAGCAAGAGCTGAATCAAGTGTTTCAAGAATAGTTTTGCTCTCGTGAATATAATCATTGAAAAGCTCCTCAAATGTTTCCTCATCAAGACCAATCTCATTTGCTACTTGAGTTTTAGAGTATTCAATAGCTGGTTCACTTTCTTCTGGAGTTTCTACTACTTCTTCTTGAGTCTCCATTTCCTCTGGAGTGTTTATCTCGTCCGGGATCTCTATCTCTTGGATGCTTTTTAGCTCAGGAGAGGTTTCCAACTCATCCTCTAACTCTTGAAGGCTTAGCTCCTGTGTATCCTCATCTTTAAATGGCTCTTCATCAAGGGATAAGTTTAAAAGATCTTCATCTTCTGCAACAAAATCATCATCAGCTAGTTCTGGAACATTGATCGAATCAGGCACATCAGTGTCTTTAATCTCTTCCTCTTCTAAAGCAAGATCTTGATAAAGGTCATCTTCTTCTAGTGTTTCTTTCACTGTTGCAACAGGTTCTTCAAGCTCTTCTTTAAAGTCAATCACTAAATCATCATAAAGATCATCACTCTCTTGAGGTTTTGTTTCTTCTACTTCTTCTTTTTGAGTTTCTTCGAGAGAAGTCTGTGCTGTTTGTACCTCTTTTCCAGAGAGTTTAGCAATGATTTTATAAAAAATATTGAGTTGGTTGCGTATCTCTGCATGATCTTCAGATGTATTGATGATACTTAAAGTATTAAATGCATCTTCAATTCTTAAGTTTGCTGCAACACCTTTGAGTTTATGAGAAAGAATTTTTACATTGTCTATATCTGCTTCATCTAGTGAAGAGTAAAGACCAGCTTTAAACTCTTGTGCTTGAGAGATAAAATCTTGGATAAATTCCTCAATAAGATCAATAGGAAGTCCAAGTTCATCAGAAGCAACTTGTGGGTCATATTTGTAATCATAATCAAAGTTTTCATCTAATGGTTCTTCTTCAGGAATACTTAGAGATTCTTCTTCAGGGATATGTAGAGGTTCATCTATTGGTGCAGGTTCTTCAATATCATGTGCTAAATCAAACTCATCAATCTCTATCATATCTGGAATCGATGTTTCAGGGATATCTTGAGAATAATTCTCTTCAATAGCTTCGTAAGGAGTCTCTTCTTGGAGAGGGACCTCTTGTACTGCTTGTACTTCTTGAACAAATGGTTCTTGTTTTACTTCTGGCATCGGGTCAATAGGCGCTGTAACCGGTGCAGGTCTTTGTGCTAGCTCATCAGATATATTACTCACTTCATCACTTGTAAGAGTTCGAAGGTTATTGAGATAAACAAGATAAGCTTTAGATGTTGGATTATCGTTAAGGTATAAGGTAGATATGGAAATCTTAGCCGTATATGTATGAGAGTTTACATCTATAATAACTCTTGATTCTTCAGATGGATCTGCACAAGTTATGAAGTCGATCCAGTGTACATGCTTAAAGTTATGTATATATCCTGGTGTTCGAACAAATAGATCAGCAAAATCTGCTGATTCTGCTCTTAATTGGGAGAGATTTGAAAACCCAAGTGTCTTGAGATCACTTTCATCGATCCCTATAAATTCTTTTTGGAAGTTATAAATTAACATATCTAATTCCTTATCTTTCTGATTCTAACATTTTGCTGTAGTTTTCTTCAACTTCTAAAATATTTTTTCTAGAAGCTGGTTTTCTAGCAGCGATATATCCAGTAACTTTTTCATTGTCATCACGAACTGGAAGTATCTCGGTGTCGACCCAATAGTACAGGCCATCTTTTCTTAGGTTTTTTATGAGACCATTCCACATCTGTCCAGATTGGATAGTTTGCCACATTTTTGCAAAAACAGCTTTTGGCATATCTTGATGTCTCACTAGACTATGGGGTTTCCCGACAAGCTCTTCAGCTTTATATCCTGATATTTCACAAAACATTTTGTTAGCATATACAATTGTACCATCTAAGTCTGTTTGACTTATGATGACACTTCCCTCATAAATATACTCTTCATCTATAGGTGTTACGTTACTCATAAAAAAACCTTATAATTAGCACTAAGACTAGAATTATCACAAATATATCATAAAGCTATGAAAATAAAACTTATTTGTAAAAATTTTTTATGGTTTTTGCATCATTTTGGTTTAAAAGTTCACTTATTGCATCAATTGAAGCTTTTTTAATTTCATCAAAAGTACCAAAATGTTGAAGCAGTTTTACAATTTTTGCTTGAGAAATGCCATGCAAACTTAATAGTTTACTCTCTTTATCAAGTTTGAGTTTGGTCTTTTTATGAAAAGTTATGGCACTTCTATGTGCTTCATCACGTAAGTTTTGGACCCATTGCAATCTTTTATCACTATTTTTTAAACGAAACAGTTCCGTTTTAGTGTAGATAATATCGTTTGCTTTACCTTTTGCACGATGTGCCTTGGCATCTACCTTCTCTTTTGAGATAGCGATTACATCTACATTTACAGCATTTGACTCAAGTATCTCAAGTGCTAGTTTTAAAAGGGTGGCTCCACCATCGAGTATCCATAGGTCAGGAGGAGGGTTTTTAACAAAACTTTCCACTCTTCTTGTAAGTGTTTCTCGCATTTGAGCATATTCATCTTTTGCTTCTAAATGGTAGGTTCTATAACTTTTTTTATCAAAACTTGTATTTTCATACACTACCATAGCTCCAACTGTAGCAACACCAGCCATATGGGAGTTGTCAAAGATCTCTACACGATAAGGAGTCCGCTCAAGTTGACATAATGTTTGAATCTCCTGGAGAATTTTTGTGTCACTTCTTTTGAGATCCCCTTTTAAAAGTTCTGCGGCATTGAGTTTTGCAAGATGAAGTAACTCTTTTTTCTTCCCTTTTTGAGGAGCTGACAGGCTTGCTTTTTTTTGAAATACCTTAGATATATGCTCTTGTATAACCTCCATATCTTCAAATTTTTCACCAACAAGGATGGGGGCTATGATGGGAGGTTTTTCTGAAGCATAAAAACTAAGTAGGGCTCTACTGTAGAATTCATTTTTATCAAAGCCATTGGTAAGTTGTATAAAATCGTGTGAAGAGGAGATGATCTTACCGTGGCGCATAAAGAGTCGTACAATAACTGCTCGCGTTGAAGAGTTCTCAATAACAAATATGTCATAATTCTCATCAGTAGCAAAATCGATATTGCTTGTAATCTCTGAGCGAGTAATTTTCTCTATCCTGTCACGAAGCTCTGCTGCTTCTTCAAAACGCATCTCTTGAGCATAGAACTCCATCTTTTCTTGGAGATTTTTTATAAGTAATTTTTTGTTTTGTATCAAAGAGCTTGCTAAATTAATTTCCTCTTGATATCTCTCTTGGCTAATTGGAAGTTCACAAGGCCCCAAACATTTATCTATCTGATAGTAAAGACAAAGTTTTTTTGATTTTAGACACCCTTTTTTTTGCACTAATTTGGAAATCTCATAGACAGAATCTAGTATATCTCTTGCACCAACAGAGTAGGGGCCATAGTATTTGATGGTTTTACCTGGTAAAATTTTACGAGTTATATCAAAGCGTGGATATTTTTGGGATTTATCTATGTAGATGTAAGGGTATGTTTTATCATCTCTTAGAAGTATATTGTACTTAGGATTAAGTTGTTTGATAAGGGAGTTCTCAAGTATAAGAGCATCATGTTCAGAGTTAACTACAATGTAGTTGAGTGAGACAGTCTGTTCTATCATCTTTATAATTCTAAGAGATGATTTTGGATTAGCTTTAAGTGTAGGGGTGAAGCTAAAGTAACTTTTGACTCTATTTTTTAAGTTCTTTGCTTTGCCAATATAAAGCAGACGGTTATTTTTATCAAAATATTGGTAAATTCCAGGAGTATCTGGGAGTTGTTTTATCGTTTCTTCAAGTGTCATTGTTTTCTTTTATGATAGCTTGTATCTCTCTTGCTAGTTTTTGTAGTTTATCATCTTCTATTGATATATCAACATTGCCAGTTGAACGTTCATGGTAACGAAGATTATGGACATCAGTGGTGTATGGTTGAAAATTACCTTGTGGTCTATGATCAACTTTTACAACTACATCTTCTATCTTTTCGTCGATACATTCAAAAAGATTGGCATTTTTCTCTATCATTCTCCCATTTAAAACCATTTTAATAGTATTTATAATATTATCTTTGTCATATTTATTAAGTGTTGATGAAATTACAAAATGAAGTGTTTTTTCTCTAATGTATCCGTATTTTATATTTTTTTGTATAGCAGGAAGCATAATAGAACGTAATTTTTGAACACACTTATGCTGTAAAATTCTTTTATATTGAGGTTTGTATTGAATAGAACTTATAATTTGACTGGCATTTTTCATTTGCTTATTATAGCAAGCTTTTTGTTAAGCCTAAATGGATGTGGTTACAAAGGCCCTCCATACTACCAGGCAGATGTTCCTCAAGAGGATGAAAATGTGAAGTTTATCATCGAGAAAAAACATTTTGACAATCTTGATAATAACGAGAGTTGCAACTAGATGTTTCACTACGATGTTATCATCATTGGTGCAGGAGTTGCAGGTCTTTATGCTGCGATGAACCTTCCAAGTGATAAAAAAGTGCTTATCATCAATAAACGCCAGACTTTTAAGTGTAACACTTTTTATGCTCAAGGTGGTGTAGCTCTTGCTCGTGACGAAGAAGATATCGCTGTGCATATACAAGACACCCTTGATGCTGGATCTGGACTTTGCGACAAAGAGGCTGTAGAGCTTTTAAGTAAAGAGTCTCGAAAAGCGATAGATGATCTTATAGAAAAAGGTTTTTATTTTGATACTGATGAGAATGGGGAGCTTCTTTACACAAAAGAAGCTGCACACTCATGTGAACGTATCTTGCATGCTGGTGGCGATGCAACAGGTAGATATATGCATCATTTCTTACTCTCTCAAAACAAACATGCGATGCTGAGTGATGCGAGGGTTGTAGATCTGCTTATAAAAGATGATGAATGTTATGGTGTCACTGTTCTTGATCATCGTCAAACTCGAAATATTTATGCAAAAGATGTGATTATCGCCAGTGGAGGTGTTGGCTCTTTATATCAGTACCACACAAATGCTCCATGCATCAGTGCTGATATGCAAGGCTTGTGTGTTTTAAAAGGGATAGAACTTGAGAGAATGGAGATGTTGCAGTTTCATCCAACTGTTTTTGTTAACTCTGATAATGCCCAAAAGATGCTCTTAACTGAGGCTCTTCGAGGAGAGGGTGCTACTATTGAAGATGAAAATGGAAAAAGATTTTTGTTTGAATATGATGATAGAGGGGAACTGGCTTCTCGTGATATAGTCAGTAAATCTATCTATAAATATAAGAAAAAAACGGGGATGCAGGTGTATCTATGTTTTGAAAATTTTGATGAGAAATATTTTGAAGAGCGTTTTCCAAATATTTGCAAAAACTTACGCTCTTTAGGGTTTAATGTACCCTCACAAAGAGTGCCCATATCGCCAGCATTTCATTATGCTATAGGTGGTATAAAGAGTGAACTTAATGCAAGGGTCCCCTCTGTAAAAAATCTTTATGCTGTCGGTGAAGTAGCTTCGACTGGTGTTCATGGAGCCAATCGTTTAGCTTCTAATTCTTTACTTGAAGGTTTAGTCTTTGCAAAAAAAGCAGTTGAGGATATTTTAAAAAATTCTCAAGAGAAACAGTTTATAGAGTTTGATCTTACAGAAGAGGTGATGAGTTTAAAAGGGGATAAGGCAAAAAAGAATCAATTACGACACATTATGTGGGAAAATGTTTCTATAATTAGAACAAAAGATGGTTTAAATGATGCTTTTTCGTCAATTAATGCACTTTTAAATGAAAATATTGGTAAACTATTGAAATTTCGTTTACTAACGGCACGCGAGATAGTAGTATCTGCACTAAATAGGGGTGAATCTATAGGGGTTCACACAATGTACGAGGAGAAATAATGGAACACGGTTCAGCGGTTGAAACTGCAGTAGCAGCAACACAGCATGCAGTAATGGATGTAAATTTGGCGACAACATGGGTGGGATGGTTAAGTTTAGCTGTCTTTGTAATAGCATATTATTTTATTGCTACAGAAGATAAATATGAAGTAAATAAAGCAAAACCAGCACTTTTTGCAGGTACGTTTATGTTTATGCTCATTGGTATCTACTATGCAATAAATGGGATGAATCCAGATCCTTTACATGATGAACTAGAGCATCTTATATTAGAGATTGCAGAGATTTTCTTCTTCTTACTTGTTGCTATGACATACATAGAAACACTGATAGAACGTGGTGTATTTGATCTTATGAAGTATAAGCTTGTTTCAAAAGGCTACACATATAAAAAACTTTTTTGGCTTACCGGTCTTTTAGCATTTTTTATCTCACCAGTTGCAGATAACCTTACAACTGCACTTATTCTTTCAACAGTACTCTTTACGATAGACAAGAAAAATCTTGCCTTTTTAGTTCCAGGTGCTATCAATATTGTTGTTGCTGCGAATGCTGGTGGTGCATGGTCTCCATTTGGTGATATTACAACACTTATGGCATGGACTGCAAATAAGGGTGAGTTTATTGACTTCTTATTCCTTTTCCCAGCTTCTATCTTAGGTTGGTTAGTAACTGCATTTTTACTCTCTATGTCTGTACCAAGTGGACAACCACCATTTGATGCTGCAAGTGAAAGTAAACCAGAAGTTCTTGATGGTGGTATGGGGGTAGCATATTTAGGTGTAGCAACAATCGTAATGGCTGTTCTTGGACATCAGTTTTTCCATTTCCCTGCAATGTGGGGTATGATGTTTGGTATGGCTGTTCTTAAACTATACTCTATCCATCTTACAAAAAGTGGACAAAATAGTTTCAATATCTATGTAAATATGCAAAAAGTTGAAAATGATACACTTCTTTTCTTCTTTGGTATTTTATCTGCTGTTGGTGCTTTACACTTCTTAGGTTTCTTAGAATATATTCACGATATGTACTCTTTAGTTGGACCGACAATGGCCAATGTTGGGGTGGGTTTCCTCTCAGCTGTTGTTGATAATGTACCAGTAATGAGTGCAATTTTAAAATCTTCTCCTGAGATGGATTTAGCACAATGGATGCTTGTAACTATGACAGCAGGTGTTGGTGGATCACTAATCTCTTTTGGTTCTGCTGCGGGTGTTGGTGTTATGGGTAGACTACATGGTATCTATACATTTAGTTCACATATGAAACATGCTTGGACTATCTTAATTGGATATATCGTTTCAGTTGCTGTTTGGTATTTTCAATTTGAGATTTTAGGACTTTATTAAAATTCTCTTTTGCTATCTCCTTTATCGGAGATGGCTTTCCTTCTTCATAAATCAAAAATTAATCTTGATTTAGGTATCCTTTCACAATTAATTATATTACTTTTTTTAAAGGCATTCAGATGACAAATGTTAGCATCATCGTTTTAGATTTCGGTTCTCAATATACACAACTTATAGCTCGTCGTCTTCGTGAAGACAAAATTTATTGTGAAATTCTTCCTTATCATACTTCTGTAGAAGAGATTAAAGCAAAAAACCCTAAAGGGGTTATCCTTTCAGGTGGACCATCATCTGTATATAATAAAGATGCTTATGAGGTTGATCAAGGTGTTTATTCTATGGGTATTCCAATCCTTGGTATCTGTTATGGTATGCAAAGAATTGCAGTTGATTTTGGTGGAAGTGTTATCCGCTCATCTCATCATGAGTATGGGAAAGCAGAATTAAAACTTGAAACAGAATCACCTCTTTTAGCTGATTGTGACGATGGACGTATTGTTTGGATGTCTCACTCAGACAAGGTAGATGTACTACCTGAAGGTTTTGCACCTATCGCTACATCTGCAAACTCTCCATATGCAGCAATTGCAAATGAAGAAAAGCGTGTTTATGCAATGCAATTCCACCCAGAAGTACAACACTCAGAAGAGGGTTATTTGATGCTTCGTAACTTTGCAAAAAATATTTGTGGAGTAACAGAAAAATGGAAAATGGAGCACTTCTTAAAAGAGCAAATCAAATCAATTCGTGAAAAAGTTGGTGATGGTAAAGTTCTTTGTGGTTTAAGTGGAGGAGTTGATAGCTCTGTTGTTGCTGCTATGCTTTATGAGGCAATTGGTGACCAACTTATCCCTGTATTTGTTGATAATGGTCTTTTACGTAAGGGTGAACGCCAACAAGTTGAAGAGGTATTTAAAATTAACCTTAAAGCTCCACTTGTTGTTGCAGATGCACAAGATCTATTTCTAGGACGTTTAGCCGGTGTAAGTGATCCTGAAGAGAAACGTAAGATTATTGGTCATACGTTCATTGAAGTATTTGAGCAAGAAGCAAAAAAACATGATGGGATTAAATTTTTAGCACAAGGAACACTTTATCCTGATGTTATTGAGTCTATCTCTGTAAATGGTCCATCTGAAGTTATTAAATCCCACCATAATGTTGGTGGCCTTCCTGATTGGATGGATTTTGAATTAATTGAGCCACTTCGTGAACTCTTTAAAGATGAGGTACGTAAAATTGGTTTAGAGCTTGGACTTCCTTCTGAGATGATTAATCGCCACCCATTCCCTGGGCCAGGTCTTGCGATTCGTATCATGGGAGATGTAAATGTTCCAGATTTAGATCTTTTACGTGAAGCTGATGTTATTTTGCTTGATGAGCTTAAAGCGAGTGGATACTATGCAAAAACATGGCAAGCATTTGCAGTACTTTTAAATGTAAAATCAGTAGGTGTTATGGGTGACAATCGTACTTATGACAACACTGTATGTGTAAGAGTTGTAGAAGCAGTAGATGGTATGACTGCGACATTTGCTCATCTTCCACATGATTTACTAGAGAGAATTTCTCGTAGAATCATCAACGAAGTAGATGGAATTAATAGAGTTGTTTATGATATCTCTTCTAAGCCACCTGCAACAATTGAGTGGGAGTAAGCGAAAGCTTCTCCTATGAAACACCACGAAGTTTACCTTTTTTCTATCTCCTCTCATCCTGATGCAATAAGTGTCAACTCTTTAGATATTACATTTTTTAAACCCTCTATAGATTTTTCTCAATATGATTTTTTAATTATAACTTCTAAACAAGCTTGTGAAGCTTTGAAGCAGTATGATTTCAAAGAGTATAAAAATAAAAAAGCCTTATGTATATCTAAGGCAAGTGCTAAAAGTTTTGAGGCATTGGGTGGAACTGTTTTAGATGTGGGGAAAGGGTATGGAGACACTTTAGTTCAAAAGATAGAAGCATATCCAAAAACAAAAAAATGGCTTTATCTTCGTGCAAAAGTAATTGCAAGTGATTTTGTTGAGCTTGCTCGAAAAAATGGCCATAGAATAGATGAGATAATTGTATACGAGAGCCAATGTTCACAAGCGATTCAAAATAGTGAAGTTCCACAAAATGCAACTCTTATCTTTACATCCCCCTCAAGTATAGAATGTTTTTTAAAAAACCATATTTTTTACACAACACAAAAAATAATTGTGATAGGTAAAACAACTGCAAATACATTACCAAATGGTGTAAAATATACACTCTCCAAAGAAACTACAATACAAAGTTGTATAGATTTATCACGATAAGAATGTTTTTTTATTATATAGTGTAATATATACTAAAAGAAGATAAGGACTGTTATTGAAATTTATTCCGTTATTGTTACTCCTTTTGCTATCTAGTGAATTTTTAAATGCAGCTTATCTAAGAACAATTCGTGTAGGCTCTTTTTTAAATGAGCCAGATGCACAACAAGCTCTAAGTGAACTTGAAAATTATGTTTATAATGATGAAGAATTACATGAGTTACAAAAAAAATGGGGATTTGAACTTAAAGAGAGAAAGTCTGGGCAATACTATATAACTTTGATAGAACCATTTACAAAAAGAGAAGTATTACAAAAGGTACTAGATAAGTTACGTTTAGAGTATAAAGATGTTTATGTTACAAAATTAAAAAAACTACCTCAAGATTTTAAAAAAAATAATATAAAAGAAAAAGTACCATCTGCACCTATTATGGCAGTGAAAGAAAATGAAGTATTTAAAGAGATTAAAGAAACAACTATACCTGTAGAAAAGGTACAGCTAAAACAAGAAGTTGTGGAACCTACATTAGTTCAAAGACAAGAAGAACAAAAAAAATTGCAAGCTGTTTCAGATGAGAAGCAAGCTTTAAATATATGGCAGATTTTATTCTTTAGTACATTTGTGGCTTTTCTCATTCTATTTTGGTTTTTCTTAAAAAATAAAAAAGAGAATGAAACCCTGAGTAATAATGATCTTATTTATACAGAGCGTATTAAGCAGGCTACCCTCAATATAGAAACTAAAGAGAAGTTTTTATCACATGCAAGCCATGAACTTCGTACACCTATGACAGCGATTATGGGACTGACCCATTTAGTACTTGAGAATGAATTACCAAAATTTCAAAGAGAATATATAGAGAAAATTCAGATATCAGCAGAACATCTTGTCAATATTATCAACGATATATTAGATATCTCAAAGATTCAAGCAGGAAAATTAAGAATAGAGAAAGAGGAGTTTAATCTTAATGATATATTAGATTATGTGCTCAATATTATCTCGATTCAAGCGAAAAATAACAATGTTATTGTAGCTGTTGAGATAGATCAAGATGTACCATCGAGAATCATTGGGGATTCCTTACGTTTAGGGCAGGTGCTTATTAACCTTTTAGGGAATGCTGTTAAATTTACTTATGATGGGGAAGTGACTTTATATGTAAAAAAAGTCGATGTTTTTGCTAACAATATTGATTTGGAATTTACCATAGAAGATACCGGAATTGGGATGACGCAAGAACAAGTTCAAAAAGTGTTTCACTCTTTCTCTCAGGCAGATGAATCAACTTCTCGAAAATTTGGTGGTACAGGACTTGGACTTTCTATCTCAAAGCAATTGGTAGAGATGATGGATGGTGATATAAAAGTACAAAGTAAAAAAGATGTGGGGACTAGTTTTACATTTACAATTCCATTTAAATTGAAAGATACAGAAGATAAGAGACAGTATCGATTACCATCAACAAAGCTCTTAAATAAAAGAGTTTTAATTATAGATAGTACAGATAAGGAATCCAATAGTCTTGTTCATGCTTTTAGTTATTTTAATTATGTAAGTCATGCAATTCCCTCTTTTGAGGAAGCTGTTTTTGATCCGGAAATGCTTTTTGATATAGTTGTTATTCATCAAAATGACTTAAGTAAATTTGCAGTAAAGAAAATTCAAGAGTTGAAAAAACACTCTAAAGGAAAATGTAAAGTTGTACTACTCAATGAGTTAAATAGTAGTTTTAATATCAATATGTTACATGGTTTAAAAGTAGATGCTTATTTTAAAACTCCATTTACACAGCAAAGTGTTCTTAATCTTATCATTGAGCTTTTTGAGATGAAAAACTTAGAGAGCTCCTTGAAAATTAAAACTTTAAAAGAACAACTTAGCGAGTGTAAAGATAAAAAAATCTTAGTTGCAGAAGATAATGTACTTAATCATAAGGTGATAGCAGGACTTTTATCAAAAACAGGGATAGAGTTGACATTTGTTATGGATGGGCAAGAGGTTGTCGATTTAGTAAATAAAGGGATTGAAACAGATCTTATTTTGATGGATATCAATATGCCTAAAATCAATGGTTATGATGCAGCTAAAGAGATTCGAAAAAATAAAAAATATGATGCTATCCCAATCTTAGCTTTAACGGCAGATGTTATGGACGAAGCGATTGATAAGGCTTTTGAAGCAGGGATGCAAGGGCATATTGCAAAACCCATCATTGTAGATATATTTTATAAAAAAATCTTAGATGTACTTAGTATGAAAAGGACTTATAAAGAGCCTAATGTACCTATACTTAGTGCAGATGATAATAAAGAGGAGTATGAAGAGCTTTCTGTATCTATAGGCTTGAGTCGATGTAATAATGATATAGATTTTTATAAATCAATTTTAAAAGATTTTAAAGTGATGTATCTCAATTCTGCAGTTTCGCTAGAAGAGTTGTGTCGAGAGGGGCATTTTAAAGAAGCCCGAAGAAAATCGATGGATATTAAAGATGTAGCATTAAACATTGGAGCATATAAGTTATGTGAAAGTGCAGCTGCTATGGAATATGAGTTTGAAAAGGGTTCAAGAAGTAATTGGCATGAGCTAATTTCCTTCTATGCAAAGAGCTTAGAGAAATTATTTTCTGAGATAGATCATTATTTGAAAGTAAACTAAAATTAAATCAAGTAAGAATTTTGTATAATACATTATTAGTCTAGATAGTTCGAGTAATCGCAATTATGAGGGTTCTACATATTCAAATTGTGAACTAGTAGTGATTACATGTGTCGGTGTTGTCGTTTGAGATATGTTAACTCTGTCGAGAGAATGTCGCCGTTAGTTTTTACTCTCTTCACCCAAATTCGGCTCTGAGAACCGAACCAAACGCGAAACGGCTATCTGGGCTAATTAAAAGTATTTGTTAAACTTGTTAGTATGAGTTTAACAAATACTTTTTTTATTTTATGGAGATGTTAATGAAGATATTAATTTTAGGTTCTGGTGGTCGTGAGTACTCTATTGCTCGTGCAATTAAAAATGAGCAAGAGGAGCATGAGCTTTTCTTTCAACCAGGAAACGGTGCAACGACAAACTTAGGTACGAATCTAAATATTAAAGATTATAATGAATTAGCAGCTTTTGCAAAAGAAAATGCTGTTGATCTTACTATTGTAGGCCCTGAAGCCCCTTTAGTTGATGGTGTTGTTGATATCTTTAAAGAAAATGGTTTAACAATTTTTGGACCTAGCAAAGAAGCTGCACAGTTGGAGGGTTCAAAAGTTTATATGAAAAACTTTTTAGCAAAATATAATATCCCTACAGCTGCCTACATTGAGAGTGATTCTATTGAAGAGCTTTATAAATTTACAGATACTTTAAGTGCTCCAATTGTTGTGAAGGCAGATGGCCTTTGTGGTGGTAAGGGTGTTATAATCGCTCAGAGTCATGATGAGGCAAAAAAAGCAATTGGTGAGATGCTGAGTGGAAAAAGCTTTGGTGATGCTGGGAAAAAGGTAATTGTCGAAGAATTTTTAGATGGTTATGAACTTTCTATGTTTGCGGTATGTGATGGAAAAGACTATATCCTTCTTCAAGCTGCACAAGATCATAAACGTCTTCTAGATGGTGATGAAGGTCCAAATACAGGTGGAATGGGTGCTTATGCTCCAACACCACTTGTAGATGAAGAGTTATATCAAAAAGTAAAAGATAGAGTTATTCGTCCTACTTTAGATGGTATGCAAGCAGAGGGAGCTCCTTTTGAGGGTGTACTTTTTATTGGAATTATGGTTGTCAATGGAGAGCCAATTACTTTAGAGTTTAATGTACGTTTTGGAGATCCTGAATGTGAGATACTTATGCCACTTATGACATCAAGTGTTTCAGATATGTTTTATAAAGCTGCAACAAACAGACTCTCTGATATAAACGTGGAATTTTCTTCACAATATGCAGTAGGTGTAGTGATGGCAAGTGAAAATTATCCATACTCAAGCTCTACACCAGCTGAAATTATCTTAGATGATGTAAAGCATGATGATATCGCAAACAATACACATATCTCTTTTGCCGGAGTAAGTGAAGAAGATGGTGTTCTTTATGCAGATGGTGGTCGCGTTTTAGTATGTGTTGGCTTAGGTGATACAATTAAACAAGCAAGAGATAGAGCTTATCTTAGATGTGGTCAAGTACACTTTGCAGGGAAAAAGCTCCGTACTGATATCGCATATCAAGCTCTTTAGGATTAGGCTGTTGAGAGAAGATATACAAGAGTTATTAAATAGGGAAGAGTTGACCTTAGCATCTATAAAAAAAAGAGCAATGGCTTTTTTTATAGATGAGATGCTACTTTCTCTCTTACTTATTTTTGCTTTATGGGATTCTTTTTCTTCTGCAAAAACAGTAGAAGCTATGATTCAAGTCACGAACTCTTTTGTTTTAGAATATATGTTTATGAAGATAGTCTATCAGGCATTTTTTATAATGCAATATGGAGCAACAATTGGAAAAATTGCAATGAAAATTCGTGTGATAGATATTCAGAATTTAGGTAACCCAAATGTACTTGTTGCATTAAATAGAGCTATTTTTCGTGTTATTAGTGAAATGCTATTTTACCTTGGATTTTTATGGGGTATGATGGATCCAAATCGCCAAGCTTGGCACGATAAAACTGCAAGAACGTTGGTTGTTAATGCTTAAGTATCTTTTTCTTTTATTATTTCTTACCACTTTATCAAATGCTCAAGAGAATTCTCAAAAAAATGTTTCAGATAAAGTTGAGATTTATGCTTCAACAATGGATTCAAAAGGTGATATAGTTGAAGCTTCAGGTGGTGTTACCGTTGTTTATGAAGATTATTTTATATCAGCCAAAAGAGCAATCTATAATCGAGAAACAGGAGAATTAGAACTCTTTGACAATATTCGTGCTAATTATAAGGGGTCTTCGAAGATTCTTGGTAAATATGCCCGATTAAATATCAAGAAAAAAGAGAAAATGTTCAAACCTTTCTATATGCTTGATAAAGAATCAAAAGTATGGATGAGTGCTGATGAAGGTCAACTTATTGATAATGAGTTAGATATAGATTCTGGAACTGTAAGTGGATGTAATCCAATGAATCCTCTGTGGACAATGGACTTTAGCTCTTCTGATTATGATACAGATTCAAAATGGTTAAATTTATACAATATGAGACTGTATATTCATGATATTCCTGTATTTTATACACCTTATTTTGGTTACTCTCTTGATACAACAAGAAGAACAGGTTTATTGATGCCCTCTTTAGGTTTATCCCAAGAGGAGGGATTTTATTATTCACAACCTATCTATATTGCTGAGCAAAATTGGTGGGATTTAGAATTAACTCCACAGATAAGAACTAATCGTGGTTCAGGTCTTTACTCTAAATTTAGATTTGTAGATTCCCCTTACTCTTATGGAGAATTAAAGCTTGGATACTTTAAAGAAAAACAAGCATATTATGAAAAATATAAACGCCCAACTGCAACAGGTTTTAGTAACGATTCTTTCTATGGATATAATTTTTTATATGACAACCGAGATGTAATTAATCAATGGTTTTCCACTGATTTAGAGGGACAATCTGGTCTATATGTGGATTTAAACTTTATGAATGATGTAGAGTATATTAACTTAGCAGGGAATAATGCAATTGATAATGTTACATCAAATCAAGTACTTTCTCGAATTAACCTCTTTTACAATACTGATAAACATTACTTTGGTACATATTTAAAATACTATCAAAATTTAGATTTAGAAACTGATGATAATACAATTCAGCAACTTCCAGTTGTTCAGTATCACTATTATTTAGAGACTTTACTAGAAGATCATCTTTTATATTCAGCAGATGTGAAATCAACAAATCTGACAAGAAAAATAAATAAAAAAGTAAATCAAACAGATATTAATATTCCAGTTACATTGCAAACTGCTCTTTTTGATGAGTATTTAAACCTTTCATACCAAGCAAGTTTATATGGACAGTATTCACAATTTAGTGGTGAAGAGGAGACTCCTGTTGTTGGTGAACATTATGATAATGGCTATTTTTTAAGAAATACACATGTTCTTTCTGCTTCAACACAAATCACTAAGGCTTTTGAAGAGTATACACATGTTCTTGGATTTGGAGTAAGTTACATAAAAAGTAGTGGAAATAGAGCGACAGGATATTATGAAGGAAAACAAGATTATTGTTCCAATGTCGATAATCGAAGTGATCCAGAGTACAATAATAAGTGTGAATTTTATCAAATTTCAGATGTAGAGGATGTGACAAAATTAGACTTTATTCAATATCTTTATGATGAAGATGCTGAGCAAATTATATATCATAGACTTTCTCAGGCTGTATATTATGGTACTAATACAGAACAAAAGTACGGTGAACTTGAGAATGAACTTGATTATGCTATAACAAAAGCGATTCATCTTTATAACAATATGTTTTATAATTTCAGTAAACATCTTTTCTCAAAAGCAATTAATAAAATTTCCTATCGTGACTATGGAGTTAATTTTAGTGTTTCACATCTTTATAAAGATAATTTTAAAGAGACCTATGTTGATCGTTCAGAACGCTATACAAGTTATTTGACTACAAGAGTAGGGTATGATTATTCAAAACATTATTATTTTTCAGCGAGTTATGCTTATGATATTGAGCTTAAAATTGTAAAAACGAAAGAGTTTGGCTTTTTATATAAAAAGCGTTGTTGGGACTTTGGGTTAAAATATCTTGAGAATAATAGACCTGTAAGTGGTGCTGATCCTATCCGTGATAGATATATAATGTTAAACATAGTCTTAAAACCATTTATGAAATCAAATCCAAATAATTCTCTTTTTGAATTTAAATTACCTGAGCAGCAGTAAAGAAAAATAGATGCAAAAATATAAAGATATCCTTAAGAATCGGCAAGACGCAGCTAGAAAACTTTTAGATGTTATACCTATGCAAAAACTTAAAGAGGAGTCTTGGGAACTTATAGGTGTTTCTAAAGGGGGACTAGAGTTAGCTTCTTATATCAATAAAAAGCTTTCAAACAATGTGGATTTTCTTTTTTCAGCACCTATTATGGCACCAAATAATCCTGAGTGTGAAGTAGCAAGAGTAAGTGAGAGTGAAGAGATAGTTATTAATGAGCAGTTAGTCTCCGCCTTTAATATTCAATATGACTTTATTTATGGTGAAGCCCATAGAAAACATGAAGAGGATATTCTCAGCTCTATTTACCAGTACAGAAAAGGACGACATTTTCAGTCGATGGAAAATAAGGTTGTTTTACTCGTTGATGAGGGAAGTGAGACAGGAGCAAAATTTTTAACAGCACTAAAAACAATACTTTCGCAAAAACCAAAGGCGGTTTATATTGCGGTTCCTGTTTTACCTGCTGATGTGTTAGAACTTTTAGAACCATTTGTTGATGATATATATTTTTTGTATGATATAGATGATTATGTAGAAACAGCTCTGTACTATGAAGAGTTAGAACAAGTAGATGATGAAAAAATAGAAAAATTATTAGAGGAAGAAAAATGAAATATGATGTAAATATAGAATTAGAAAATAAAAGTGAGGCATACTCATTTAATGATGTAGCAAAACAAGCAAATGGTGCTGCATGGATTAAATCTGGAGACAGTGTAATACTAGCAACAGTTGTAATTGATGAAACAGAAGTGGTGAAAGATAACTTTCTTCCACTCACTGTGCAATATATAGAAAAAACATATGCAGCTGGAAAAATTCCGGGTGGTTTTTTTAAACGTGAAACAAAACCAAGTGATTTTGAAACATTAACATCTCGCATAGTAGATAGAAGTTTGCGTCCACTGTTTCCAAAAGGTTTTGGTCATCCTACACAAATTACTATAATGGTTTTTTCTGCTGATAGTGAATCAGATCTACAAGTTTTAGCACTCAATGCTGCTTCAGCTGCATTATTTGTTTCAGATATAGATATCAATACTTCTGTATCAGCAATTCGTGCTGCAAAAGTGGATGGAGAGTTAGTACTTAATCCAACACTTACACAACTAAAAAATTCTACACTTGATTTATATCTTTCAGGAACAAAAGATGACCTCTTAATGATTGAGATGCGTACATTTGGTTCTGAAGATGTAGAGGTTTCAGATATGGTCATAGATCCTATGCTTGATCCTACAATGGCTGGAGCAGTATTTACGAAACATATTTCAAATGCAATGGCAGAAGATGAACTTATTGAGATATTTGAGAAAACTGAAGCAGCACTTTTTAGTGCAAATGCAAAATATGAAGAACACTTTACTCCACTAAAAAAAGAGATACAACAACTTGATTTAAAAGTGCATGATCTTAATGAAGAGATGCTTAGCTATGTAAAAGAAAATCATTTAGAGGATATTGCTAATGCAATGAATCAAATGGCAAAATCTGAACGCTCAACTGCATTAAGACAATTAAGAAAAAACATTATCCTCAGTAAAACTGAATGGGCAGATGTTGAAAAAGAGCTTGAGCTTAAAGATGCAATTGAAAGTGTTAAAAAAGAGCAGGTTCGTTCTCAAATACTTAAAGAAAAAGTACGTGCAGATGGACGTTCACTTACAGAGGTAAGACCTATTAGTATCGATACAAATGTACTTCCAAGTGCTCACTCTTCTTGTCTTTTTACTCGTGGACAAACACAAGCCTTAGTTGTACTTACTATGGGTGGTCAAAAAGATGCACAGATGTTTGAATCTTTAACAGACAATGGTACACAAAATGAAAACTTTATGGTGCACTACAATTTCCCTGGTTTCTCAGTAGGTGAAGCATCTCCTGTTATGGGAACGAAACGCCGTGAACTTGGTCATGGTAATTTAGCTAAACGTGCATTGGAACCAGCACTTAACCTTGATGGACAAACGGTGCGTTTAGTCTCTGAAATTTTAGAGTCTAATGGATCATCATCTATGGCAACAGTTTGTGGTGGCTATATGGCCCTAAAAGCTGCTGATATCGAAACAAGTGAGACTATAGCTGGTATTGCTATGGGTATGGTGAGTGATGGTGATGATTATGCGATCCTTTCAGATATTATGGGACTTGAAGATCATGATGGAGATATGGACTTTAAAGTGACTGGTTCAAAAGATGGTATTACTGCAATGCAGATGGATATTAAACTTGGTGGTATCTCTTTAGATATACTTAAAGAAGCACTTTATCAAGCCAAAGAGGGACGTAGTCATATTATTGATATTATGCTTGAAGCTGAGAGTAAGATAGAGTTTAATGATGGTGTTTTACCATCAACACATGTTTTTCATATAGATCCTAGTTTCATTGGTGAGATTATTGGTCAGGCTGGTAAAACGATTCGTGAGATGATTGAGAAGTTTGAAGTAGCAATTGACATTGATAAAAAAGATGGAAAAGTGAAAATCACTGGTAAAAATAAAACTGGTGTTGCAGGAGCTAAAGAGCATATAGAAAAAATTGTTAACACTCCAAAACAAGCAAAAATCAAGTATGAAGTGGGTGAGAAGTATGAAGGTACTGTCAAACGCATAGTAGATTTTGGTGCTTTTGTAGAGCTTCCAGATGGTACAGATGGACTTCTTCATATCTCTAAAATTTCTGACAAAAGAGTAGATAAAGTAAGTGATGTATTCAGTGAAGGTGATAAAGTAACCGTTGAAATTTTAGAGTTTAAGGGCAATAAGATATCTCTTGGACGTGTCTAAGAGTATATTTAGTAAACTCTTTGTATAATTTCACATCAATTTCAAGTAGGGAAATCCTAGCATTTATGTGTGGGTTGCTTCATGATTAAAAATGAGGTTACGCTATCCGAACGGATTGTAATAATTATAAG
>Ga0256828_1000637_pt1 | contig 23050 bp, 22 predicted proteins | sample CV88metaG_FD_185993 | JGI IMG/M metagenome (GOLD analysis project Ga0256828, IMG submission 185993) | Hydrothermal vent microbial communities from East Pacific Rise, Pacific Ocean - CV88 | ecosystem: Environmental > Aquatic > Marine > Hydrothermal vents | place: Pacific Ocean: East Pacific Rise...
AAAGAGAGATCAAGCTTACCATCTTGACGAATATTTTTAATATAAGCAATTTTACGATCTCCCACCGCGAGAGATTCAAAAATCTCATTATCAAAGAGCATCCCCTCATAGAGATTTTCCACAATAACCTTATACCCCAAAGGTGTCTTAGAGAGAACCAACACCTTTACCTCTTGGTTCTTCTCCAAATCCTTTGGCTCATAAGAGAGCCATTTCCCTATCTTGTGCGTACCATAGAGCCGTCCTGTCTCAGGATCCAAACAGACCCGAAGAATGTACTTTGAACCAATATGAAAATAGCATTTTTGTTGAGAAAGGGGAACGAAAAGATCCTTGGGCAACCCCCAATTGACAAACGCCCCATACTGCTTATAATCTACCACGGTAAAATATCCAAATTCACCCAGCTTGGCATAGGGCATTTTGGTGGTGGCAACAGGTCTGTCTTCGGAATCGGTATAGACGAAAACCTCTATCTCGGCACCAATGGGCATCTCATCCTCTATTACATAGGCATTTGGAAGCAACACTTCCTCAAAATTCTCAGCTCTAAGATAGAGTCCATAATCTGTATCTCGCTCAACACGCAAGGTGTTGAGTTCTCCGATGGCTATGGTAAGATTCAATCAATGCTCTTTAAGTGTTTGGCAAAGACATCAGGTGCGATAAATCCTGTCAATGATTTTTTGGGAAGGAACTTATTGTGCTTATCAAAAAAGATAATATTGGGGGTTCCAAAGAGATCAAAGTTCTTAAGAAGATCTTTATCATCTTGGGTATTCTCTGTAAGATCTATCGAAATAAAAGTAAAACGTTTTAACGCAGCTTGGACAGCAGGATCAGGGAAAGTGATGGATTCAAGCTCCCGACAAGAGGCACAAGACTTTTTACCAAAATCAACCACCACAGGTTTATCACTCGCTTTAACCTCTTTGAGTAGCCGTGCTACAGAATAGCCCAAGTGTGAATTTTTATCCTCGGAACTTTGTGTGCCAACCACAGGTACAGCCCCTGATACAGGACTATTTATCACAGAGGGATTGGTAAATTTCTCAAACGGATGCAACATAGAGGTTGACCCACTCAATAGAGCAATAAAGAGAGAAATTCCATAAATCAATGAAGCAAAGCCCAACAACTGGAAGAGTTTTTCTGCCCCTTTGGAACTGCTACTGCTGTTAAATACGCCCATATAAAGGGCTGTTCCCATAAAGAGCAACGACCACAGTGCCATGGTCATCCATGCGGGCAGTACTTTGGAGAACATAAAAATAGAAAGTGCCAACATCACCACCCCAAAAACTTGGGAGACACGGGTCATCCAGCCACCTGGTTTGGGCATGAATTTACCCGCACCAATTCCTACAAGTAAAAGAGGTAGTCCCATACCAATGCTCATTACAAAGAGTGCCACACCCCCCAAAAGAGCATCCCCTGTTTGGGAGATAAAGATAACCGCCCCAGCCAAAGGAGGTGCCACACAAGGTCCAATAATAAAGGCAGAGAGGAAGCCCATAATCGCTGTTCCTATAATCCCTTTTCCTTGTGCAGAATCACTGGCATTATGAATTTTAGACTGCCAAGAGGCAGGAAGTTGCAGTTCATAATACCCAAAAAGAGAGATTGCCAAAGCAAAGAACATGATCGCAAAGGTGGTTAATACCCATGGGTTTTGCATGGCTGATTGGATATCAGCACCCAATAAACCAGAGACAACTCCGACAATCGTATACGTCACTGCCATCGAGAGGACATAGACCAAAGAGGTAAAAAATCCTTTGGCAGCACTGGGCTTGGAGCTTCCTGATTGAGAGACAATAATCGAAGAGAGGATAGGAATCATCGGAAAAATACAAGGAGTCAAGGCGAGCAAAAGCCCCAATATCAAAAAGAGAAAAATAACAAAAAAAGAACTCTCACTTTTCAAAACATCCACAATATTGGCTGAATTGGACTCATCCGTAAGGCTCATAATTTTATCAAAAAATCCAATACCAGGAGCATCAAAAGTATACTCTTTGTTTACCGTATTATAACAGATACCTTTATCAGAGCAACCTTGAAACTCTATCATCAACGTATATCCACTCTTTTTGGGAATTTTTGACGAGATATCAGTCAAAGGGATATCAACCACAATATCTTTGGTATAAACCATATCACCATTGGCTTCATGGGGAGTAGGTCTCTTAACAGTCAACTCAAACTCTTTTGGCTTTATAATCTTGTATTTTAATGTTTCATCTGAGACGTGAATATCTTTTCCCAAGATAATCTTTGTCTCAATGACATCTCCATTCTCAACAGCAGAGACTTTAAACGCCTCCTCTGGTTTCAAATATTTTGATTGACTTTTAAGTGCTGATTCAAATCCAGCCGTTAAAAATAGAGTCATAAGCAAAAATAGTTTTAAAAATTTCATTCTGTTTAATCCCTTTTTCAAGTGAATATATTATATTGAAGAGACATTATCTCTCTGCATGTCGTACTATAGCGAATGATATGTAAAATTTTCGTTAATAACGTAGGGAAATAGGTACTTATAAAGATAAAACCGTAAAAATATGTGAATTCGTATTTAATAATAGAGAAAACACGGTTTATTAGACAAAATAAAAAGGATTCGCGTGTCCAATCACTTAAAAAATGAAACTTCATTATATCTTAAAGATCATTTTAATACTCCCGTAAATTGGTATCCTTATGGTTCCGAAGCACTGCAAAAAGCAAAAGAGGAAAGACGACCTATTTTTCTCTCCATAGGCTACAGTGGTTCCTACTGGTGTCAGGTAATGAAAGAGGAGTCTTTTAAAAATGAGACCATTGCCCAACTGCTTAATGAGAATTTTATCGCCATTAAAGTAGACAAAGATGAGCGTACTGATATTGATAAATATTATAAACAAGTTTATAAACTGATGAATGGTCAAAATTGTGCTTCCCCTCTTTGTGTTTTTCTCACGGAAGATCAGGAACCTTTTTATTCTGCTGGCTATATTGCACCCACCCCCAAAGGCAATGTTTTAGGCATGGAAGAGTTACTCAATGTGGTCATCAACAAATACAGAGATGACCATGCCACCATGCGTGCCAAAGGAGAAGAGGTTTTAAACTATTTAAACCCTAAAATGCATAGCATAGAAGCAACTCGGCTCACTCTAAATGTTGTCAAAACCATTCAACTTCATGCCCAAAATCTCATTGATCAGGAGCATGGAGGATTTGATAACGAACCAAAATTTCTGCATATTTCAACCCTTGATCTACTCCTAGAATCCTACCAACACACCAAAGACCACAGACTACTCTCTTATGTGCAATTAAGCCTAGATAAAATGATTGAAGGAGAAATTCATGATACAAAAGAGGGAGGATTCTATCGCTATGCCAACACCAAGTCATGGGGGTTGCCACGCCAAGAAAAGTTGCTCTATGACAATGCCCTAATGGTTCCACTTTTACTGAATACCTATCAAATAACCCAAAATATTACCTATAAAAATATTGCCTTTGATACCCTAGAATTTCTATTTCAAAAACACTCTGATGGAAGCCTTTTTTATGCTAATAGTTTTGAAAATAGAGACACAAAGATGATCATTGACCCCAAAATTGTCACCTCCTTCAATGCCATGATTATTAACGCTCTTTTCTATGCCTCCCAATTTGAAAAAAAATATTTAGATATTGCCATTAATGCCTTGGATAGACTTTTAGATCAGTATTATCAGGATAAAGAACTCTATCACACCCAAAATATCAAAGCATTTTTAGAAGATTATGCCTATCTGTCAGAGGCACTGCTAACAGCCCATGAAATCACCGAAAATACAAGATATTTAATCCTCGCAGAGGAGCTGGTCAATCATGCCATTGAACAATTTTATGAATATGGACGCTGGAAATTTTCCAACAATGCCCTGCCCCTTTATGATGATATCTATGATCTTCTCTATCCTTCATCATTGGCAACCATGCTCTTCTCTCTCCATCGACTCTCATTTAAAATCGACAGTGACTATAATCCATTGGTATTCAAGACATTGGAATTAAACTCCCATGCACTCATGCGTCAACCCCTCAGTAGCCCTAAGATGAGTAAAGTTCTGCTACGACACCTCAAAAAAATGCTATAATCCAAAAATTTTTATAAATTGGGGAGAATCAACATGAAATTTTTGCTACTTGGCACCTTGGCGATGGTCTTGCTAGGATGTAATAATTCACATCCTACTAAAGGGGAAAAAGATCCCAATACAACGATAACATCCATACACTATAGTACCAAACAACGGGAACTAAAAAGTTTCTTTGAACGCTATCTACAAGCCCTACAATCACTTAATACGGACAGTATCATTGAGATGACCTATCCCAAGCTTTTTATTCCTATCAATCGAGATCTTTTTCAACACTACATTGAGACCTTATTAAATTCACCTCAAATTAAAATTGTATCGTTTGACACCAACATTAGCCATATTGGCAAGGTTCATACCTACGATGGTGGTGAATTTTCACAGCTTAGTTATAAGAGCAGCATTAAACTTAACTTTGTCAATCCAGAACTCTATCGTGATGAACTAAGTCTACGGGTACTCAATGATGTTTTGGCGAGAAAATATGGACAAAAGAATATCAGTATAGATACCCAAAAGAGAACCATTCTTATTAAAGAAGAGGAGAAATTACTGGCAATCAAAGAGGAGGGAAAGGAGTGGAAATTTATCGGAGATAATCCTTCGTATCGAGAACTCTATCCAAGGGTTATTCCCTCAGATATCCTCTCTCAAATCTAAAAGTCTATTAATAGACTTTAGCATTTTTAAACTCAGCAATCTCACTCTCTACCATCTCATCAATCATACGAATAAACATATCATTAATCAGGTTGGGAGAGAGATTAAGCTCAATGGCTTTGGTACGTGCATGACTGATCACATCAGCAATACGCTCAGAAGATTTTACCTCATCCACACTGTTTTTGAAGTGGGCAATCTGTTTGATATAAGCATTTCTGAGTGCCACCAACTCCACAATCTTCTCATCCACTTTATCTATCTCAACTCTGGCTTCTTCTAGGGTTTCACATTTTTTTATATCCATTACAGTCTCCAAGAATTTTTAGATCTATTATAGCAAATAAACGATTGTATTGAGGGGAAAAATAAGAAGAAAATTGAGACAAGCACAATACTTGTCTCAAGGGTCAACCAAAGTAGATTACTCTACTTCAGCATCAATGATGTCATCATCATCTGCTTTTTTGGCAGGCTGTTCTTTTTCGCCTTGCTCTTTGGCATAGACAGCTTCCGCCAATTTGTGTGACTTTTCAGTCAATACTTTGACTTTGTCTTCGATTTGCTCTTTGCTTGCAGCATCATCTTTAAGTACAGCTTCTACATCAGCAATGGCTGTTTCGATAGCCGCTTTTTCAGTCGCATCAAAATTATCACCCAAATCTTTAAGTGATTTTTTGGTTTGGTGAACCAGTGCATCCGCTTGGTTTCGCGTCATGACCAACTCTTTGCGTTTCTCATCTTCTGCTTTGTTGGCCTCAGCATCTTGCACCATTTTTTCGATCTCTTCATCGCTAAGTCCTGACGAACCAGTGATCTTGATCTCTTGTGATTTACCTGTTCCTTTGTCTTGTGCTGATACGGTCAAGATACCATTGGCATCAATATCAAAGGTTACTTCAATTTGTGGTACACCTCTAGGTGCGGCTGGAATGTCTCTTAGCTCAAACATACCCAGTGATTTGTTGTCCTTGGCAAACTCTCGCTCTCCTTGAAGGACGTGAATGCTTACGGCTGGTTGGTTATCTTCCGCTGTTGAGAATACTTGTGATTTTTTAGCAGGAATGGTGGTTCCTTTCTCAATCACTTTGGTGGTCACTCCACCCAATGTCTCAATACCAAGGCTTAGGGGTGTCACATCCAAAAGCAGTACATCTTTGACATCTCCACGGAGTACCCCACCTTGAATCGCAGCACCCAGTGCAACCACTTCATCAGGGTTTACTGATTTGTTCAACTCTTTACCAAAGAACTTCTTGACCTCTTCTTGTACCAAAGGTACTCTGGTAGATCCACCAACCATAACCACTTCGTTGATCTCAGAAGTTGAAACACCTGCATCTGCCAATACGGTTTTAATCGTAGAGATGGTGCTGGCAACCAAATCATCAATCAATGACTCAAATTTCGCTCTGGTAATCTTTTGGATCAAGTGTTTTGGTCCAGAAGCATCCGCCGTAATAAAGGGGAGGTTAATCTCAGTCTCTGTTGATGATGAGAGTTCCTTTTTCGCTGCTTCGGCTGCATCTTTGACCCGTTGAAGTGCCATCACATCAGTTTTGATATCCACCCCTGTTTGGGCTTTGAACTCATCGGCTACAAAGTCGATAATTTTGTTATCAAAGTCATCCCCACCAAGGAACGCATCTCCCCCTGTTGCCATAACTTCAACCACGTTATCACCTGTTTCAAGTACGGTAACGTCAAACGTTCCCCCACCAAGGTCATAGACCACAATCTGTTCAGAATCTTTTTTGTCCAAACCATATGCCAAAGCTGCGGAAGTTGGCTCATTGATAATTCTTAATACATTAAGTCCAGCAATGGTTCCTGCCTCTTTGGTCGCTTTTCTTTGGGCATCGTTAAAATACGCAGGTACGGTAATAACCGCATCCGTTACCTCTTCTCCTAGATACGCCTCAGCATCCTCTTTGAGTTTCATCAAAATTTTTGCTGAAATCTCTTGAGGAGTATAAGTTTTCTCTGCTACTTCAATCGCACAGGCACCGTTTCTGTCTATAATATGATAAGGGAGTCTCTCTTTGGCTGCTTTGGCATGCTCCTCATCACACATCAATCCCATAATTCTCTTGATAGAGTAGATGGTTTTTTCAGGGTTGGTTACCGCTTGTCGTTTGGCTGAATCTCCAACCAAAACCTCACCTTTGTCTGTAAACGCCACGATGGAAGGGGTTGTGTTTTTCCCCTCTTTGTTGGCAATAATTTTTGCTTCACCATTTTCAAATACACTCATCGCTGAGTTGGTTGTTCCTAAGTCAATTCCTAATACTTTGCTCATTATTATCTCTTCCTTTAATTATTATTTTTTAATTTTCGTTATTATAAGGTATTTCTAAAAATTAAAATGCCACTTTGGTGGCATTGTCCTATTTTGCTGTACTTACCATCGCGGGACGAAGCACTCTATCTTTGAGGGTATACCCTTTTTGAAGTACCTGTACAATGTCACCATTCTCATGATCATCACTCTCTACCTGCATAATGGCTTGATGTACTTCAGGGTTAAATTCACCATCAGAGTCAATCTCTTTAATATGGTTTTTCTCTAACACTTTTTTAAGCTGTCCAAAGGTAAGCTCTAAGCCCTCTTTGATCTTCTCCAATACATCACTGCTCTGTTCACTCTCTGCACTCTTAATGGTTGCCAATGCACTCTCAAATGAATCCAATACAGACAACAGATCTGTTGCAAAACGCTCATTGGCATAAGCAACAGCGGCTGCTTTATCTTTTGCCAAGAGTTTTTTGCTGTTTTCAAAACTGGCATGGGTTCTCAAAAATTTATCTTCCCATGATGCAACCAACGCCTTCATCTCTTCGAGTTCCGAACGTTCCTCTTTGCTTTCAGTCTCTGTAGTCTCTTCAGATTCGGGAGTCTCTACCTCAGCGTCGATAGAAGAGTTTTCATTCTCTTTACTCATTAGCCTTTACTCCTTTTTTATTGTTATTCATTATTCTAATAGGTTTAAAACGATCGAATTATACAAAATTGAGTCAAGTTTGTCAAGGTTTATCTAAGTTTTTTTAGTTATTTAACTTTAGTCACAGTGACTAAAGTTTATTGAGTTGACAAAAAAAGGGGCAAACAGAACATTAAAATGCTCCATTTGCCCCATATAAAAAAGTAGAAAACTAGTTTCTAATACCTAAATCTGCTTTGATGGTGTTCCATCTTGTCAAATCTGTTTTTCTCAAATATCTCATAAGTCTTCTTCTTTGACCAACCAATTTAAGTAGTCCCAATCGTGACGCATGATCTTTTTTATTGATCTTAAGGTGTTCTGTCAAATATCTAATTCTCTCTGTAATCAGTGCAACTTGTACTTCTGTAGAACCTGTGTCGTTCTCACCTCTTGAATATTTAGCAATAATCTCTTGCTTTTTAGCCGAATCTAAAGCCATAATGACCTCCTGATGGGTAGTTTAATTTTTTATTCAAAGTCACCCCGAATAAAATGAACCGTATTTTAGCACTATTTGTTTAAACAGAGATAAAACCTAAAATTAATCTAAATTAGAGTAAAATACTCTTAATTAAAACAATTAAATATTATTATAGAAGGAACCCTTCCATGTTATTAACCCGTGCCTCTGAATACGCCCTGCTTGCTTTGGATCTTATCCGTGCTTCTGATAAACCCAAAGGAGCTGAGCAACTCGCCATTGAACTCAACTTCCCCAAAAGCTTTTTGGCAAAAATCCTGCAATCTTTGGCAAAAGCAAATATCTTGGAGTCCAAAAAAGGGGCTCATGGGGGCTTTATCATGGCAAAACATGCCTCTGAGATCACCGTCTCAGAGGTGATCTTAGCCGCTGAGGGGAAAAGTCCCATGATTTTTGACTGTTCCGCCTATGCTGACACCTGTCCCAATGGTCTAATTGGTAGCTGTAATATCTCTCCTTTTTTAACTAACTTTCAACATAAAATAGATACATTTCTACGCGAACTTACCTTAGAGGATATCTTAAAATAATGTACATCTACCACCTTTCACACATCGACCTTGATGGCTATGGCTGTCAATACCTTAGTCAAAAATGCTTTAGTAATATCCTCTCTTATAATGCCAACTATGGTCCAGAAGTCAAATCCCGTCTCGAAGAGATCATCACGGCTATTAAGCGACAACAATTTCTTAATGGTGATACGCATGATGAACATATTATTCTTATTACGGATCTTAATCTTACCACCAAAGAGGCAAACTGGTTAGAGAGAGAGGCGATGGAGGTGGGTGCTAAGATTCAACTACTTGACCATCATGGCTCAGGAGAAAAAACCGCAGCACAGTTTGCATGGTATAAACTCGATACCAGCAAATCGGCTACTCTCATCACCTATGAGTGGCTCCAACAGCATCATAATTTTGATCCCAATAATGACTATGCCACCATTGTCAAAGCCATTAATGCCATTGATATTTGGCTTGCAGAGGATGAACTCTTTGAGTTCGGCAAGGTAGGGTTGGGGATGATCTCAGGGGCTAGAGAGGTCAATCGTACCCTCTTTCCCCAAGAGGATCGTGCCTTAAAGCTCTCTTTGATTGAAGCAATGAAAAACTATGTGACCAAAGAGGATGCCCATATTGCCCTCGATGATGCACTCCATCAGCTCAAAAAGGATTTTTTCAAACAACAACATAACAATACCAAAGACAATCTTGTTGCCCTCTATGTCACCAATCTACTGACCCAAGACAAACAGCGTCTTACCATTGATTACCGTGGCTACAAAGGATTACTAGGCTATAACTTGGGCAATACCTCTATTTTAGGCAATACCTTTTTGGTGGAGAATCCCGATTATGACTTCTATATGGATATCAATTTTAGAGGAAATTTTTCACTGCGAAGTAACAACAAACTGGATGTCTCAAAAATGGCAGCAGAGATAGGCAATGGTGGGGGTCATCCCAATGCTTCAGGAGGTAAGATCAAAGAGTACAAGGACTCTTTTGTCTACAGTGAGATCAAAAATTTTGTGCAGAACCATATAGAGGAGAAGACGCAGTAGTCCTCCTCTTCGTATGAGACTAAATCGTCTCTACTTCAATCACCTCTTCTTGTGATTGTTGTTGATTTTTTCCCTTTTTCTTGTTTTTGGCAGGAATTTGGGCTTTGGTACGAGGTTGATAGGGTGCCATGGTTCCAATCACTTTACCGCCCTCTTCTGTTTTGATATTTTTTACCGATATCTCACCCTCAACACATCCATTGGCACCAATATCAAGCAGTTCAGAAGCCAAAACCTTTCCTTCTACTTTACCATTGACAATAATACGTTTACTCTCCATGACCTGTACATGTGCTTGTCCTGTTCGGGTGATGGTAATGCTGTTTTCGGAGATCACTTCTCCTGTCACCTCTCCGTTGATAACCACCTGTTTGGCGTGGATAACGTTACGCACTTTTCCCGTCTGCATAATGTCCAATTCATTACAACGAACCGTTCCATCCAGCTCCCCACTGATAATCACTTTTTTGGCAATAATAGACCCCTGAACAACCCCTCGTTTGCCAATGGTGACTTGATTGACCGTGATGTCTCCCACCAAGTGTCCATTGACCTGAACCAAATCTTGTCCTTCTAAGTTACCTGTAATCTTAATCCCTTCGGAAATAATGGTACCTGATACAGGTGTGGGTACGATCTCTTTAACGGGTCGTTCTTGAGCAATGTTCTCCATTGCTTTTGCTTTCTCTTTTACACTGCTTTTAAAAAATGCCATGCTACTTTTCCCCTCTATTTTAGTAGTTATTCTCTTGTTAAAAAGCCTATTTTTAGACTTTCGCCTCGCTTATAAAATATATAATTATAATAACAAGATACTACTTAGTAGATAAAGATTTTTTTAACTTTTCTGATCTTTTCCAAGAAAAATATAAAAAAAAAATCACAATTTACACTTTTAAGTTTTTGTTTGTTGATCTCTGTTAACTCTTCCTTTTGACCCGTACTTTCTTCGGAGCAAAAAGCTCCAATGCTTTTGCCACCATGGGTTCATCCAATATATTACGTTCATCCTTCTCTTTGGCTGCCTCTACACCACCATCTTCAGGGGCAATACAAGAGCTTTTCATGGGGGATTCTTCTACTAATGGTGGAACCTCTGGTTCAGCTGTCATATGTCCCAAGACCTCCTCTTCGATCATTGAGATAGGCTCCTCTATGGACTCTTCTGTCTGAGGTTCTAGTGAGGCTTGCGGGGGTAACTCCTTTGAGATGTTTTTGATACTGGTCTCATAACCAAAGATCTCTTGGACAAACATACGAATCAAACTCCAATGATTTCGCAATAGTGTTTTCTCTTCCTTATTGGCAGTAGACTCCCATGTCAAAAGATGATCATCAAAAGAGCGATAGACAATGACTTTTTCAAAACATGCTCCCAACTCATAATTTCGATCATAGAGCTTGGCTAATAACGACGCAAACTGCTTAATCCCAGGATCCACCGCTGTAGGTGTCGGGATAACCTCCTCTTGAATGACGGTTTTCTCTTCCACGATGGGTTCAGGTACAGGAGGGATAGTGGATGCTTCACTTGGCTTCACCGTATCAGGCGTAATTGTAACCCCACTTAACTCCTTTTCCAACGTATGGATCATCCCCTCAATGTCTTGAATCTCCAAAGACTCCATCATCTTAAAGAGTGTCAATGACAAGACAAACTCTCCATTGCTTCCAATGCTCAAAAGTTGCTTGGATTCAGCCAATACCCGAAAGAAACGCTCGATAATCATAGGACTGAGCTTATGCGATCCTCCCAAAAGCATCTCTTTGAGATAGAGCATCAACTCATCAATCACCATCTCGGCTTCAAACTCCCGTGCCATCACCATAAACTCTAAAATACCAGCTTCATCTTTTTGTAGCACCTTATCAATCAAGCCTTCTAACAAAGAGGGTTCGATAATCCCCAACATGGTGGTTACGGTTGAGAGATCAATAAAGTTTTTGGAGTAGACAATGGCTTGATCCAGCAGGGTCAAGGCATCCCGTACACTTCCTGCTCCCGAGCGGGCAATGATCTCTATGGCTTCTTTTTCATAATTGACATTCTCCAATGCCAAAATATGCTCCAAATGTCGGGTCAAAACAGCCTGAGAGATATTCCGAAATCGAAAATGCTGTGTTCGACTTAAAATTGTTGCAGGCAACTTCAAAGGATCCGTAGTCGCCAAAATAAACTTTACAAAATCAGGAGGCTCTTCAAGGGTTTTAAGCAGGGCATTAAACGCCTCTTTGGTCAACATATGTACTTCATCAATAATAAAAATCTTATAACGTCCCGTGGCGGGCTTATACTTGGTATGCTCTATGAGTTCACGAATATCATCAATCTTACGATTGGACGCAGCATCCATCTCAATAATGTCCATATGTCGTCCCTCTGATGCCATAATACAGTGCGTACAGACCCCACAGGGATGCGATGTCGTTCCCTTTTCGCAGAGCAGTGCTTTGGCGAAGATACGAGCCGTTGAGGTCTTACCACTTCCCCGTAATCCTGAGAAAAGATAAGCATGAGAGAGACGATTACCCTCCAGTGCCAAACTCAAGGTTTGTGCAACAGACTCTTGACCAATCAAATCCTCAAAAGATGCGGGACGATATTTTCTTGCTAAAGCTAAAGACACAGGAAACTCCTAAAGAGAGGATAAACAATTATTAATATTGTAGTCAAATTTTACTTGTGATATAATTGGATCAAAAATCCAAAGGGGTATCAATATGAGATGGGAAGACCGTGAACAGAGCAGTAATGTAGAGGATCGTAGAGGCAGTAGCAGTGGCGGAGGACGACGGGGAATGCCCTCCATGGGAACCATGATGTTTTTGTGGCCCATTGTGAAACCACTGCTTAAAACCAAATTTGGATGGGCAATCATTGCCGTAGGGGCAGTGGCTTATTTTTCAGGATTTAACCCTCTTGGTAGCCTAGGGGGAGGCACCTCCCACCCTGTCAATCAAAAAGCTGAAGACCGACAAGCTGCTTTTATCTCCACAGTTCTTAGAGATACCGAAGTGGTTTGGCAAGGGATATTCAAAGCACATGGTGCCAAATATCGCGACCCCCATATGGTCATCTATCGAGGCAGTACCCGAAGTGGCTGTGGTCAAGCCTCAGCACAAATGGGACCATTTTACTGTCCTGCGGATGAGACGGTTTACCTTGATTTAGGCTTTTTTGATGAACTCAAAAACAAATACCACGCAGCAGGAGACTTCGCAGAAGCCTATGTCCTTGCCCATGAGATTGGTCACCATATCCAAAATATGGAAGGAACCCTCAATAAAGTTCAAAAAATGAAACAACAAGCACGAGGAGAGAAAGGAGCCAATCAACTACAAGTTCGTGTTGAACTTCAAGCTGATTGCTATGCAGGAGTTTGGGCAAACCATGCCCAAAAACGTTTTAATATCCTAGAGCAAGGGGATATTGAAGAGGCATTGCGTGCCGCTTCAGCCATCGGAGATGATACCTTACAAAAACAAGCACAAGGTTATGTCGTACCCGATGCCTTTACCCATGGATCATCTGCACAAAGAATTGAATGGTTCAAACGGGGAATCAGAAGTGGGGATCTTGCCAGTTGTAATACAGGTATTTAGAATCGCATTGACGATTCTAAATTTTTGATTTGGCATATTTAATGTATTGGATAAAATCTTTGGGTTTAAAATACCCTTTCGCAACAACAAGCTCTCTAAGATCAGCGGTCATAAAATAGACATATGGTACCTTTTTGGTACTGATACCATAGGAAGCAGCATCACTGTCTCCTTTTGCCAATTTAACCCACACAAAATTTTCAAGCTCTTTTTTAACCGCAGGATCTTTAAATGTTGTCTTTTCCAACTCTCGTGACCATTTGGATCGAGAAGATCCCACAAAAATCATCAACTGTTTTCCCGTCTGTACTGCATAATCCATCCCCGAAGCAATATCATACATCCAGTTGTCTCCCTTGGGTCGTTGCATGGTACTCGAAGAAGAGGTCATCTCCGTCTGAGTGTTCATTCCCAATTTGACTTTGGTATCTTCAATCCAAGGAATAAATTTATGGGGAGGCAGATACCCCTCAGCCGCATTGACAATCTGAAATTTTGGGGAGACAAAGAAAATCGTAGGGGCATAGTTAATGGCAGGCAGATAACGTTTGGCTTCAGGACTGTTTTGATCCACCTTGGTAAAAAGAAAACCTTGAATCTCCTCTTTAACTTTGGCATTCTTCAAGGTTTCATTTTTCATTTTTTTACAATATCGACACTCTTCAGAGGTTACCATCACCATCAATGGCTTCTGTTGATTTTTTGCTTCCAATAAAAAATTTTTCAACTCTCCTGACATTAACATCGCGGGTAACCACAATAATCCTACAATTCTTCTCATCTTTTTTATTCCTTTTCCCTATTTGTTGGTTCTAAAACTTAGAGTGATAGTTTAGTATCTTTCTGTTAAAAAAGGAATAATATTTTTAAATTTATTTTTTTATTTTATGTTAAACTAATCAAATTTTATGTATCATATTATTTAATTAATAAAAATAACTAAGGAGATGAAGATGAAATTTTCACCAAAAAGCTTATTAGTAGGAGTGCTATTGGTTGTAACTTTTGGGGGATACAGTTTCGCTGACGAGGCTGTCAATTTGCCCAAAAGTAACAAAATAGAAAAGGTTAAGGAAGAAGCCAAAAAACCAACAAAAGCAGACGACCTACTTCCCATCAAGCTTGAGGTTAAAAAATCTGGCGAAAACTCAAAACTTGAAAAAGGAAAAGGATGTGCCGATATTAAAAACTTGAAAGAAGTAAAAGGCGAAACATTCGTGGACTATCCCATGGCAAAGACCATCCCTTGTGATAAAGTTGATTGTAAAGATTTAGAACCTGCAAAATTGTATGAAAATAACTTTAAAGAGCTTCCTACAGCCCATACTGATCTTGCTTGTGAAGAGTAAGAAAACCGTTATATCTGCCAAGTAAATTACTATTTGCTTGGCATCCTATCCAATCCAAATCTTTCTTTTGTTATAATCCTCTCTAAAAAATAGGTGACCCCTTTGAATTTTGAAACCTACCCTTTTGAGAAACTTAACAATTTATTAGACCCCATTACCCCCAATGCAGACCATACGCCTCTGAGCCTTACGATTGGTGAACCTCAGTTTGATACCCCTGCGTTTATTTTGGATGCTCTAAATACGCATGCCCCACTGCTCAACAAATATCCCAAAACCTCAGGAGAGGCAGTGTTACGCGAGGGAATGCTACAGTACCTCAAAAACCGTTTTGCATTGGTGCTGGACAACAGCCAAATTATCCCCACCTTTGGGACAAGAGAAGTGCTGTTTAACTTTCCTCAGTTTTTACTGCATGATATTGAAAACTCCGTAATGGCGTACCCCAATCCCTTTTATCAGATCTATGAGGGGGCAGCCAAAGCCAGCCGTTCGGAAGTGATCTACATGAACTTGACCCCTGAAAACGATTTTCAACCGATCCTCAGCGAAGAGGCACTGAGACGCTGTGACTTTGTTATCATTAATACCCCCAATAACCCTACCTCTTCGGTTATGCTCATGGCGGAACTCCAACGATGGGTCAAACTGGCACTGGAGTATGATTTTGTACTGCTCAATGATGAGTGTTATATTGATCTCTATTTGGATCAACCACTCCCCTCCCTGCTCAATGCCAGTATCGAAGTGGGTAACCCTGAATTTCACAATATTTTGGTCATTAACTCCATCTCCAAACGCTCCTCTGCCCCAGGGTTACGCAGTGGGTTTATCGCAGGGGATGCTCAGATTCTCAAAGCATACATGACCTACCGTACCTATGTGGGGTGTGCCTCTCCCCTGCCTCTCCAGCACGCAGCAGCCGTGGCATGGAGCGACCAAGATCATGTGGATGCATTTAGAGCCAAATATATCCAAAACTTTGAGATCGCCCAAGAGGTTTTGGGCATTACGCCCCCTTTGGCAACCTTTTATATATGGTTAGAGGTTGAAGATGAGATCGCCTTTACCACCCGACTCTACCAAGAATACAACCTCAAAGTAATCCCAGGATCATTCTTGGGAAGAGAGGATCAAGGCAAAGGATTTGTGCGACTGGCACTGGTCTATGAAGCTGACAAAACACGCCAAGCCCTAGAACGCATCCAAGATGCCCTCAAAACCAACTAAACCAAACAAAGGAAACCACCATGCAAGAACCCCAAATTGATATTGAAGCCCTTAAAAAGGATGAAAACTTCCTCGCTGACATGAAAAAAATCGAAGAGGAGATGTACCAAAACAAAAGCATCGAAAAAGGCTACATGCTCCTTGGCACCAAGATGGCAATCCAAGCCAGCGAAGATGAGATCAATGATATCTTCACTTTCATTGTCAATCAAGCCTTTGATGTACTCGCGGATAAACTCACCCGTCACGAGGGATTTAGCATCAACAACCCCGAAGAACTTGCCACCGCCCGAGCAATCTATGAACATGGCATCCAACGCTACAGCGAAAATGACATCAAGGGAGCCAAAGAGATTTTCCTCGTGCTTAGCCACACCCTCGATGATGAAGACCTCAAAGAGAGCATGATGATCCACGCTTGTGCCGTGATGGCAGGACACAGTTTTGATGATTTCATTGACAATCTTGCAGATACCTCTGGCATTGATGAGATGAATCCTACCGCCTTCTTCATCCAAGATTTTGTCCAACCCAAGGATATCTTATTACAGATGTTTGGTAAATACGTCAAATTAGGAGAGTCGGAGTTGAAGGTTTTGGAAAAGAAGGAGTCATAACACCATGAAAATACACTTCATAGGAATAGGAGGCATCGGTCTCTCTGCACTCGCCAAATTTTTAGCCAACGATGGTCACCAAATCAGTGGCTCGGACATCAAACAGACCGAAATCACCAATGATTTAGCCCTAAACTTCGGAGCCAAGATCACCATTCCTCATCATGAGGATGCCGTAGAGGGTGTTGATCGGGTGATCTACTCAGCTGCGGTGCGTCCCACCAATCCTGAGTATCAAAAAGCCAAGGAGCTTGGGATTGAACTTCTTTCAAGAAAAGAGTCGCTTAAAACTATTTTAGGAGATAAAGAGGTCTACGCAGTTGGAGGAGCACATGGCAAGAGTACCACTTCGGCGATGTTGGCTTCGATCATCCCTGATTCCAATGCCCTTATTGGAGCAATCAGCAAAGAGTTTGGCTCCAATGTGCGTTACGCTGACAACAACAGGGTGGTCTTTGAAGCAGATGAGAGCGATGAGAGCTTTCTGAACTCTAACCCTCATCTTGCCATAGTCACCAATGTTGAGCCTGAGCATATGGAGTATTATGGGTATGATGAGGAGCGATTTTACAATGCTTATAAAAACTTTTTAAATCTTGCAACAATACGTATCATTAATGCAGAAGATACATTTTTGAATTCACTTGATATTGAAGCAATTAGACTCTATCCCTCTAAAGATATTACAAACATTGACTTTATTTTAGTCAATGGTGAACCTCATACAAAATTTACGTTTAAAGAGTTTGGTGAATTTGAAGTGTTTGGTTTTGGTAATCACATTGCATTAGATGCGGCTTTGGCAATTTTAGGTGCTTTAAAGATGGGTGAGAAAATTGAAGATATTCGCAACAACCTTCTCAACTACAAAGGGATCAAAAAACGGTTTGATATTATCCAAAACCAACCCCACTGTGTGGTAATTGATGACTATGGTCACCACCCCACTGAGATTAAAGCCACCATGAAATCACTCCAAAGTTATAAACAACTTCGTGGATTTAACCGATTACAGGTAATCTGGCAACCGCATAAATATAGTCGAACGCTGGACAATTTGCAAGGTTTCGTTGAGTGTTTTGAAGGGGTAGACGAGCTGGTAATTTTGCCCATTTGGGCTGCGGGGGAGCTGGAAGTTGACATTGATCTCAAAGGAGCATTTAGTCGCTACAAACTTCACATGGCTGATCGCATCACCCGTCAAGATGGGATCGTACAGGTTATCAAAGATGGCAATATCATCACCGAATATCACGAAGACCTCATCACCGCCTTTGGGGCGGGGGATATCACTTATCAGATTCGAGGGGAGTAAGAAATCACAGGGACATTGTCCCTATGCTCTATTTAAGATATGGTTCACAATCCGATAACCATGATTGAGGGCAATGGCAATACTTCCCCCACTGGCAAAGGCAATATCACCCGCGATATAAAGTCCCTCAACTTCACTCTCATAGGTCTGAGGATCAAAAATAGGCTCTCCTCGCTCATCAAGGGTAATGCCACAAGATTTGAGAAAATCTTTGGGGGTGGTGCCTCCAATGGCATAAATAACCCGATCATATAACGCACTGCTACCATCAACATAATTGATCTTAACCTGCCCCTGTTCAGCCTCAACACTCTGAATGTCAATCCCTAGTTTTAATATAACACTGCCTTTATCAGCAAACTCTTTGATCATTGCTTGATTGGTCGGATTGGGACGAGAAAGAGATGCTCTTCGATAATTGAGCGTCACCTTATTGCTCTCACTAAGTTCACAAGCGTACTCCACAGCTGAATCCCCTCCTCCTACTACCAAGATTGTTTCACCATTACCACACTTATCCAAGTTATAGTTGACTTGGGTTCGAATCGAAGGAGGAATCTTATAACTGGGTTTATTGGGTTTGCCCATACGACCAATACTCACAATCACACTTTTGGTCTGAAAAGCACCATCACTTGTCCAAACCGTAAAGATACCCCCCTCTTTTTCGACCTTGGTCACCTCACAGTTGAAACGGCTATCAATTGCTTCATCATCCAAGAGCTTGTCAAAATAGTCCAAAGTACTCTCTTTGGTACCATCCACAAATGCAACATTGCCTTCTAGCTCTACGGCTTGACCTTGCCAATCTTTGTCCACCCGTTTTTTGTCCTTATAAAATTTACGAATGGTATGGGAGTGATTTTCTGTCTTCTCAATCAATAACACCCGTTTAAGTCCCAATACTTTTGCCTCAACCACAGATCCAATCCCTCCTGGACCACCTCCAATAATTACCAAATCATAAATCTCTTTCATTATCATTCCTAATTTTTATTTATTATATCATCTAAGATTCATCCCTTAAAAAGTTCTTACTTTTCCATCAGCTCTTTTTATAAAATGTATCAATTTTACAACATTCAATAGATGAAATGTCATGATTTTAAATATAAATCAACGTAAAGAGATTTTTTCTGCTACAATTGGTGAAAAAGGATAAAAAATGCTCACAGAAAAACCACTAAGACTCCTAAGTATTGGGGTAGGGATACTCATGCTCTTTCATGGGGTGGATAAAATCTTAAATGGAATTGACTTTGTTGTACAGATGCTAGAGGTACATCACATCCCCTATAGCCAATACCTCGCGTATGGTGTCTACCTTGGAGAAGTTGTTGCCCCTATTATGCTTATAATCGGGAGAAATCTCCAAATCGCTGGTGGACTGCTGGCAGTTAACATGCTCGTTGCCATTTGGTTGGTACACAGTGATACCCTCTTTATGATCCAAGAGACGGGGGCATGGAGCATTGAGACCCCTCTCCTCTATCTTATCGCTGGTCTTACCATTGCCTTGTCCAAAGAGGGATAAAATAAGCCTACTTTAGATAAAAATAAGTAATATTACATCATTGTAAAATACAAAGGTGTCTCTTATGAAATTTTTATCCATACTCTTACTGCTAACAGCCATACTCATTGCTAATAGCTGTCTCACATGCCACAAGGGGATCGAGCATATCCGAGATCCCCAATCAGGTATGATGCAAGCGATTCTTAAGGTTGCCAACAAAGCTGGTGCCACAGGTAATGATTGTGTGGTTTGTCATGGAGGAACCCCTCAAAGTAAAGACAAAAATACCGCTCACTCAGGCACACTTGCCTATTTCTTAACCCACAAAGGTCCCAAAGATTTTTACCCCTCCCCGACCAGTCAGTGGATCAATATCAACACCTGTGGAATGTGTCACCAAGAACAAGTAAAGGCACAGTGGAGTTCTCTAATGAATACCGAAGCAGGTAAAATTCATGGTGCCTTGTGGTCATTTGGTAAAAGTGATGGCTACAACCACTGGGAATCCAACTACGAGAACAACAACACCCCTGCACGGCTTGGTACCAAAACCTATCAAGAGTATATGAATGTGCTGAGTAAAAAAGAGGAACAGGCTTTTCCAAAGCACTCCAAAGCCTTGCCTAAGGCTCCAACCGCGGAGGAGGTAGAAAAAGATCCCCTCCTCTCGGTCTATACCTATCTGCGTCAAGAGTGTCTGCGTTGTCACACAGGGGGCAAAGGGCGAAGCCGACGAGGAGACTACCGAGGTATGGGATGTGCGAGTTGTCATATTCCCTACTCCAATGAGGGGTTCTATGAGGGTAATGACAGCAAAATTCCTCATGACCAAAAAGGGCATCTCCTTAGCCACCAAATCCAATCTTCACGCAAAACTAAAGTCACAATTCATGGTACGGAGTATTCAGGGATTCCTGTAGAGACCTGTACCACCTGCCACAATCGAGGCAAAAGAATCGGAGTAAGTTACCAAGGACTTATGGAGACGGAGTATCAATCTACCTTTGACAAGGAGGGGAACCCTCAACCAAAACTCCATACCAAACGCTACTTGCACCTTACCGAAGATATTCACTACAGCAAAGGGATGCTCTGTCAAGACTGCCACACCAGCAATGACATGCACGGCGATGGTTTTATGACAGGAGCCAACCTAGGAGCCGTGGAGATTGAGTGTCAAGATTGTCATGGAACCACCAAGAAATATCCATGGGAACTTCCCCTCGGCTACTCTGATGAGTTTGCAACGCATCCCAAAGAGGGCAAAGCCAGAGGAACCATTAGTACCTTGGCTGAATATCTCAAAAAAGGGGACATCCCCCAAGATAAGGGTGATGGCTTTTTGCTCTCAGCCCGTGGGAATCCTCTGACCAAAGCCGTACGCCATGGCAATAAGGTGATCATGCACCTCGCCTCAGGTAAAGATATAACGTTAAAACCCCTCAAACTTTTAAAAGCACAAGAGCAACTCTCCAAAAAAGCACTCGTCGCCATGGATAAGATAACAGCCCATAACGATAGACTTGAGTGTTATACCTGCCATGCCACGTGGGCACCTCAGTGTTATGGGTGTCATGTCAAGATTGACTACTCCGAGGGCAAACAGAACCCTGACTACCTCAAAGCCTCAAAGTACCATGATGCCCATGGAATGACGGGAGAGAAGAGTCTCAAAGATTTCTTGGTCGATGGAAAAGTAACCGAAACACGCTCTTACTTGCGTTGGGAGAACCCTGCTCTGAGTCAAAATGGAGAGGGACGAGTCTCACCTACCATACCAGGGTGTCAAGTGACCATTACGGTCATAGGTAAAGATGGCAAAGCCAAATTACAAAACCATATTGTCAAGATTCCCAATGTCGAAGGAGCAGGTGCCGAGGGACAAAATGCCATTACCATGTCACAAGTCAACCCCCATACCATCTCTAAAAAATCAAGAAGCTGTGAGTCTTGCCATACCTCCAAAAAGGCATTGGGCATGGGAATCAACGGAGGAAACTACTTTGGTGATCAGAGTAAAACAGCCATCATTGATCTCATGACAGCGGAGGGTAAAGTTTTACCTACAAAAATTGATGAGCAGATCCCAGCCATCCCCAATCTAAAACATGACTACTCGGTGATGATTGATGAAAATGGAACACAGGTTCAAACGGTCGATAACCACTGGAAGCTCGCCAATCCCCTCGATGCCAAAACCCGAGCAAAACTGGATCGTCAAGGGGTCTGTCTAAGTTGCCATCAGAGTATTCCTAATGGGGATTTAGCAATTTCTGCGATGAGTCATGTCGCCAATATGACCGACTTGGAGATAGACAATCAGTTTCATAAAGATATTTTACATAAAAGTATACGAATTTCGGCTTGGGTACAGATAGGTCTACCTCTTATTTTGGGATTGATTGGATTTATCTGGTGGAAACGACGAAAAACCAAGGTATAGAGAGAATACCACACCTGACTGAGAAGATTAAATTTGAAGCAGAAATCTCTTCTTAGCCAGTGTACCATACCAAACTATTTGATTAAACCCGCATCCTAGTTATTATTTTATAAGATTATTTAAATAATCTCTAACAATTATAATTGTATACTTCATATCTAATTTAAAAAAACAATAATTTTAAACATAAAGGAATAGTAAAGCATGAGTCAACAAGAAAGAACCAGCTATATTGAAACCATCTGCAATGCCATTAAGTCGTACCAAGGATTTACCTCTTCCGAAAAAGAATATGGACTCAACAATATTCAAGAGTGTATAGACTGTAATGGAAACTTAGATACCCTCATTAGTAAATTTGCACAAATCTCACTTGATATTCGACCATTCCTTAGAGAAAAACAGCTCGTAAGAGCCTAATCTTCTTAAGGAAGATCATAAAACTTCATTAGAGAAGCAGATCAAAAACTAAAAGCATCATAACAAACGCTTTTACTTCTCTGAATCTTTTTCTTGACATTTCTTTTTGAATGTCATAACATCAAGACCCATAATTTTTTCCATAATTGGCGTACAAGTTCCAGATGTAATGGTTGAAATTTTCAACATGTGTTCTGTCCCAATATCAAAACCTTTCTTTATCATATACTCTTTGGAGACCTGATAATGCAAAGTTTTACGAGGAGAGACAGGTAAATCCTCTGCTGGTTTGAGAATTTCATAGCTAAGATTAACACTTTTTTGACACGCTTCTGTGGCATTATTCTCCTCAATAGAGATAATTTTAATTTTATTCATATACGCTTTATAGCTACACGCACCCCCCACCATCATGGTATTCTCTTTTGCCTTTTGACAGCCCATCACCCCTATTGCCAATAATAAAGTTAGATATATTGTTTTCATACGCTTTTCCTTTTTGTTTAATTTATTATAATTTGTTTAATTACAACATACAATTTTATCTTAAATTTGTTTTATTTTAACCCAAATCGCCAATTAAAAATGAAGAAAAACACCCCCTCTCTAACTCCTCCCAACACTCATAAAATAAACCACAGGAATAATAATAAGCGTCAAAAAAGCCGAACTAACCACCCCACCAATCATAGGGGCTGCTATTCTCTGCATCACTTCGCTACC
>Ga0256828_1000639_pt1 | contig 23030 bp, 29 predicted proteins | sample CV88metaG_FD_185993 | JGI IMG/M metagenome (GOLD analysis project Ga0256828, IMG submission 185993) | Hydrothermal vent microbial communities from East Pacific Rise, Pacific Ocean - CV88 | ecosystem: Environmental > Aquatic > Marine > Hydrothermal vents | place: Pacific Ocean: East Pacific Rise...
GGAAATTTCTGCTCCATCTCTGCTAACATCTGTTTTGTATTTTCCCTTGCGTGAGGAGCTTTAATGTCAAAACGCATCGCAGGACAGGCCTCATCACCTATGGCTTCTATGCCATTATCAACAACAAAGGCACGCAGTTGTCGCTCACGCAACTGAATAAGCGGACGAATAACTATCAAACCATTCTCGGCTCTATATTTTGGAGCCAAAGAGCGTAGCTGACCATTATAGATAAAGTTCATAAAAAAGCTCTCTGCCGCATCATCCATATGGTGTCCGAGTGCTACCTTGTTACATCCGTGCTCTTTGGCTACAGAGTATAAATAGCCTCTTCGCATACGTGAGAAGAAAGAGCAGTAAGAGGAGTTTTTACGAATCTTCTCTTTTGCAAGCTCATAGGTCTGTGTCTCATAAATTATGTGAGCAATATCATGCTCCTTGCAGTGTGCAGCAAGGTTAGAGTAATCTTCACCCATTCCATAGCTGATAGTAACTGCCAAAAACTCAAACTTAAAAGGAGCACGGCGTTGCTGCTCTTTCATAGCGTGAATCATAGTAAGGGAGTCTTTACCGCCGGAGAGTCCGACAAGTATCTTGTCCCCCTCCTCTATAAGCTCAAATTCGGCATTTGTTTTGCCTAGTTTGGACATAATCTTTTTAGAAAGTTTTACACCCATTAAGCTTGTGCCAGCCTATCTACCATCTTCATTAAAAACTCAGCACTTACCTTCGCCGAACTCTCAACAAACTCTTCAAAATTAAAACCGGCATCCATATCAGCACTATCACTAATAGCACGCAGTATGAAAAAAGGGACACCCAAAGCATCACAAACAACTGCAACACTAGCTCCCTCCATCTCCAAAGCATCTGCGTGGAATGTATCTGCTATGAAACCTTTACGCTCTTGAGAAGCGATAAACTGATCACCTGTTGCAATAATACCCTCACGCACTTTCACACCCATCTCATCGGCTACCATTTTAGAAAGAGCTATGAGATCTTTATCTGCTTCAACAAAAACACTTCCCTCAGGAACATAACCGTGTGGATGACCAAAAATAGTAATATCCAAATCGTGTTGCGGCAGTTTTGTTGCAACAATCAAATCACCAATTTTAAGTTCATCATTAACAGCACCTGCAACTCCTGTAAAAAGAAGAACATCACATGCAAACATCTCAAGCATTGTCGTTGCTGTAAGTGTAGAGAATACTTTTCCTATCTTTGAGTATGCAACAACAACATCTACATTTTTATATTTTGCTTTATAGTACTTGTTTTTTGCATAATTTACTTCCTCTACATCATCAAGACGCTCCAGTATTGGTGCTATCTCTTCAGGCATTGCACCCATAATCGCAATTTTCATTATTTTCCTTCTATCTCTAGAGTCTCTATGGCTGTTTCAAACTTACCAAGACTCTTAATAATGCTGCCTTGCTTATTAACAACACAGCTTCCACCCCAAAAACCAAGGCCATCTTCAAATCCGACACGATTGACAAAAACCAGCTCAGCCTTGCACTCTTTGGCAACCTCTTGAATAATCTTGTACCATTTTTTCTCAATAGCGAGTCCATCATCACTAAAACCACGTGCAGGAGAAGCAGCAAGAACCAAAATAATATCAGGATTTAATGCAATGAGTTCTTTATGCACACTCTCATGCCAGATATCCTCACAAACAAGCATAGAGACTCTATTCTTGCCTGCCATAAATGCTTCAAATCCCTCTCCATCTTCAAAATAACGTGCCTCTTCAAACATACCATAATTTGGAAGATGCACTTTTATATGTTTTGAGAGAAGTTTGCCACCTGAGAAGTAAAGTGCAGCATTGCGAAAGAGTTTCTCCTCACGCAAAGCAGCCCCAACTGCAATATCTACATCTTGACTCAAATCAGCAAGAATATTGAGCTCTTTAATATCCCAGGCATCTTCATGCAATTTATCCTGCAGCATATAACCACTCAGTGCGAGTTCGGGAAAAACAATTAAATCAGAACAACTGCTCTGCTCTTTAATAATTGTAGTAACATCCTCCAAATTAGAGCGGTTGAGCTTTGGAGAGGTCTGTGCAACTGTTACACGCATATTATGAACAAACTTCCTCTTTTACTTTTTCCAATGAAGCCATATCAGAGATATTAAGAGTTTTTAGCTCTTTTGCAATTCTTCTGTTAAGCCCTTTAAGTACCACACCGTTTCCAAACTCTATAGCCATATCAACATCACCTGCTATTGCTAGAATTGACTGTTTGTATTTTACAGGTTTTACAAGTTGATCTTTTAAAAGCTCTACTGCTTCTGCTTTTGTGCTGTATGGTTTTGTCGTTACATTTGAGATAACCGGTGCCTCAAAACTATCTGTTACATATTTCTCCATAAGCTCTGCTAGTGGCTCTTGTGCAGGAGCCAATATCTCACAATGCGATGCAACACTCATATTTAACAGAAGTGCTCTTTTAGCTCCCGCTTCTTTAAATGTATCTTCCAAAGATGCCAAATCTGCTCTGTTTCCAGCCACTACAAGCTGTCCGTCTTGATTATAGTTCGCCGGCCATACCTGTTTGCCCTCTGCTTGTGCATCTGCACAGATTTTCTCTACACTTGCATCATCCAGACCAACAATAGCCATCATACCTGCATCTTTACCTTCACACGCCTCCTGCATTAAAGCACCACGCTTATGTACAAGCTCTACCGCATCTACATAATCAATAGCACCCGCTGCACAAAGTGCTGAGAACTCACCTAAAGAGTGACCTAAGAAAAGTTCGGCTTTTACATCAGGACAAGCCTCTTTAAAGAGTTTGTATGCAACCATCTGTACTAAAAGAATAGCAGGCTGCGTATATGCAGTTTGACCGAGTTTTTCATTCTCTTCAAAGATTATCTCTTTAAAATCAACACCTATTCTCTCACCCGCTTTAGCAAACATCTCACGTGCCATCTCTGAGTTCTCATAAAAATCTTTTCCCATACCAACGGCTTGTGAGCCCTGTCCTGCAAATATCATAGCTATTTTTTTCATTATTATCCTTTTTTATAAATATTGTCTGTTTTCAGCAATCTTTTTTCTAAGAGTATTTCTGTTTAATCCCAGTTTATCAGAGAGCTGTAGTTGTGATTTGAATTTTTGAAGCCCTGCTCTAATGAGAGGAACTTCATAAAGATAGAGATTATTTCTATAATCACTATTGGAACCAAGTTTATCATAGAGATAGTTCTCTATAATCTCCATCAACTCTGTATCGTTTATATCTTGCAATAGATAGTGTATCATTACCTGTCTTCTTAATGAATCTGCATTTTTTGAAAGATCAGGTTTGAAATTTTGACTGTTAAAATCTGCTTGAGAACCAAAAAGCTCTGCTGCCTCTTTTGCAAACTTTTCAATTAAAAGTGAAACATCCTCAAGACGCTCACTCAAAGGTGGTATATCAAATTTAACACTAAAAAAATCATCAATCAATCTATTTGTAAAAGATTGTTTAGAAGTTGCAATAATACGCACTTCTCTCTCTTTAAGTGAATCTATTAAACGATTTAAGTTTGGGGAAGTGTCTATATTTGTAATGATTAGCTCTTGTGAACTCTCCAGAGTTACCAAAAGCTCTTCAAAATTTGAAGCATCTACAATAGATGCTTCAGGAAGTATAAAAGAGGCTAAAGCTCTTTTTCCAACACCACTCTCTCCCATTATAAGGGCATTTACACTAAGTGTTTTTAAAAGTGATGCTGTTTTCTTTGCCTGCTGTGAGGCTGAAGATACAGTTATAAAACTAGTGACATCCACAACTGCCAGATCCGCAATGCTCTTCTTCTTGTTTGTTCTCAGCAGGAACACCAGTCATAGCCTCTTCAGCAGAAGCATCTCTAACATTGTTAATAGTAACTGTAAACATTAAATCTTTTCCTGCAAGTGGGTGGTTAAAATCAATAACAACAGAGTCATCTTTGATCTCTTTTACAACAACTTGAACAGTTGAACCATCTTCACCTTGACCATAAAGAGTCATTCCTTCTGCAAGTTCAATTCCAGCGAACTGATCTTTTGGAACCTCTTGTGTTGCTTCTGGATTATACTCACCATAAGCATCAGCAGCTTTTACAAGTACATCACCTTTTTCACCAATAGCCATATCTTTAAGACCCGCTTCTAAACCAGGAATGATTTGACCTTTTCCAAACATAAATACCAATGGTTGTCCACCAACATTACTATCTACTACTGTATCTCCGTCTCTTACTTCATACTCTAATGATACGATTTGATTTTGCTCTATTGCCATATTTTAACCTTAATTTTTATTTCATGGATTCTAGCATAATTTCTCACTTCTTTAGCTGAAAAATATGCTTAGCTCTCTACTTTAAAGCTCTTTTTGCTTCAACTGCCTCTTGAGAATTTGGATATTTTGCAATGATACCTTGATAAAAAGCTCTTGCGTGTTTCTTATCTCCTGTTCTATCCATAGATATTGCAGTATGAAGCATCAATTTTGGCATATAAGAGGCTTTTGAATAGAGTGCTGCACTCTTTTTAAAATAGGAAATTGCCTCTGCATAATTTTTACGTTTATAGTTCATTTCACCAATCATATAGTGTGCATAAGCAGGTTTATATTTTCTTTGAATAAGTTCTTTATAATCAGCTATTGCTTTTGTGTAATATTTTTTATCATAATATTTTTTTGCACGATTATAAAGCTCTGCACTACTTATTTTTGATGATTTGACATTATGGTTGCCTTTTAGCTCTTTAGCTACAATATTTTTAAAAGTATTTACATCTTTTACCAAACTGTTATATTCATCTTTTGTTACATAACTTGCATTAATTGTATCTAAGAGTTTGGAAAGTTCTAAAATACTCTTTTTTATATTTTCTATATCTTGAGTATTTTGTTCAACTGCTGAAGATAGACGCAATTCATACTCACGTGAATTATTTTGATCAGTTATCTGTTGATTATTTAACTTCTCAAGATTTACTTTATTATTATGTGTCTTTCTGCTTATACTCTCTACTATGCTTTGCAAACCATCTATTCTCTCACGCAAAGAATCTAACTGACTTGCTTGTGAATTACTTTTTTGAGCAACTTTTTTCAACTTATCTTTTGTTTCTAAAATTACTTTTTCATTGGAAGTAAGTCCATAAGGATCAGGATTTGAGAGATCTCCGGCACCAAACGCAGATGGTTCGGCTGCCAGAAGAAAAGATGGTACAGCAGTAACAAAGAGAAGTGTTACTAATGTACTATATTTCATAGTTATTCTTAAAACTATGGAAGAAGTTTAAAATCTACACGACGATTTTTCGCCCAACACTCTTTTGTATGCTCTGTACATACAGGGTTAGACTCGCCATAACTTACCATTGAAATACGTTTTGCATCAATTCCATCTGCTACAAGTGCTTTTTTAACTGCATTTGCACGTTTTAAACCAAGAGCGAAGTTATACTCATCACTTCCCCACTCATCACAATTACCTTCTAGCTTCACATTTAAAGATTTTGCAGCATCAGCTTTTCCTAAATCTGCTGCAGCATCAATTTTTGCTTGCATCTCTGGCGTAATATCATATTTGTCAAATGCAAAATAAACTGTCGGCAGTTTACTTTCTATCTCTGACATTGTCATTGTACCAGCATTAACAACACTGTTTTGAGTTGATACAGTTTCAGTCTCTGGAGCTTGAACTTCTTGAGAAGTTGGTGTAGAAACATTTTCTGTCTTGCTGTCTACAGCAGGTTCTTTTGAAGAACATCCACTAAAAACCAAAAGTGCTGTTACAACACTAGAAAGTACTATACTTTTCATATCTATTTCCTTGAATATTTAATCTCAAAATATTATACCAAAAAAATATAAATATAAATTTTTCTTACCAATCCATAGACTGAATTCTTCCATATTTTAATGGAAAAAGATAGTTTTTATTGTAGTTAAGTCTAATGATACCTATGGCACTTTGACCTTTATAATTTTTAATAAATATAATAGCATCACCATCTTTTGAAAATCTTGGAAATTCATTTACACCTGTTGCGGTCAAACGTCTGATAAAATCTGTTTTCGTTGATATCAAATGTAAGTTAAAAGTATTTTTACTAAAAGCATTTGATGTCTCTCTTGCTTTATAGACTATATAGTTCCCATGTGCACTACATGCAGAGTTTGCTCTACCATAATAAACCATCTGCTCTACTTCATCTGTATCCAAACGTTTTGAAAAGACATTTGGATAACCAAGTCTTGAAGATATAAAAACAATTCGATTATTAGACATATATTGAGCATTTACATCTATTCCTCTATAGTGTGTTAATCGTTTATAGTGCTTAGTGACAACATTATAACTGTAAATATCAGGCTGTCCATCTCTTGCCATAGTCAAGAGAAGATTTTTACCATCTTTACTGACATCAGAACAGACCATCATACCATCTGAAGATATAACTGAATGAATTTTTCCACTTTTTATATCCACATACTTTAAAGTAGGTTTTGCATCATCAAGTGTTGTATAATAAAATGCATTTTGTGCTTCATTTGCCCATTTTGGAAAAATATTAAACCCACCTTTTAAAATAATATGCTGATATGTAAGTGTATAGTCTGCAATAATAATTTCACTCTTTCTTGGTGCAACAATACGGGATAAAATAACTTTTCGTTTCATCCAAGATACAGAAGGTTCTCCCATAAATTCATTAATATCATATGCCATTGCGTGAGATACAAACATATATATCTCACGATTAGTTACTCTATAATTTTTAGTAAAAACTATCTCGTTCTTTTGCAAGAGCTTCATTGAGACATTTAAAGCATCTCCATCCCCTTCACTCATATCATAACGAAGCACATAATCCATATCTTTATTCTCAAGTACAACATTGCTATCATCATAATCAGCAATTCTGTAGTGTCTATCTACATTAAAAATAGAAAGAACATTCAAATCAGCATTAAGAGATTTAAAAAAACGCATTTTAAATGTATCATCATAATCTTCAGAGGCATCCTCTACTGCTATTGATGGTATAACATCTGCTTTTTTTATAACTTCAATTGTTGCATCACTAGCATATGTTACACAGATCAACATCAATAATGAAAATAATAATTTCACAATCTACTCCTTAGAAATTAATACAACTACGGTTCTACTTGATCTATTTTGTGGATTTTTCGGAAAGACAACATTTCTGAGTCTCTCCTTTATTTTATCAGCTTCCGCATTTAATGCTTCATTTGCAGAGTAATTTAAAATCCTAAAATCAATCATTCTTCCTAAAGGATCAAGCTCAATAACAGTTTTAACACTGTTTCCTTCACTATTAGGTGGAACGTGGAAGTATTGATAAACAATTGCTTGAATTTTAGCTAAATATTCATTAACTTCATTTGCTGTTGAACTTTGGTCCTGATTTTCTTTTGACTCTTGTGTCGCAATTTTCTCAATTTTTTCAGAGATAGAATCTACACTTTTTTTCTCTACAGTTTTTAATTTTTTAGCTATATCCTGAATTCTTTTTGAATTCTTTTTTCTCTGTTTTTTTGTGGTAATCTTCTTTGTCCATACATCTGAAAAAAGATCATTAACATCAATATTTTTGCTAACACTGCTTGAATTGCTTTTTAAAGTACTACTCTTTCTTTTCCTACTCTTTGCACTCTTTAATGGAATGCTAATAGAGACAGAAATATAATTTGCTTTTTTTAATGCATACATCTTTTCATCTCGTACTGAGAACATCATAAATAGAAATAAAAATAAAACAAGAGCAAAAAGAACGATTGAAAAAAAACCGCTTAATATAAAATATTGATTATTTTTATCCATTTGTAGCTAAAGAAACCTCAGTAAATCCAGCCAGTTTCACAGCTGCCAATACAGACATTACAACACCATAATCTAAAGTTTTATCTGCACTGATAAGTACAGTAGCTTTTTTATCAAGAGATTTTGCATACAAAAAGAAGTTATCACTAAAAGCATTCAATAAAAAACTTCTTTTATTGACCATTATCGTGCCATCAGCATCTACTGTAATATGTACCGGAGGAATTTTAGAGAGTTGTTGTGTTGTTGAGCCTTGTGGCAGTTTAATATTCTCTTCATAGATAATATTGGGTGCAATAACCATCAAAACAACCAAAAGAACAAGCATTACATCTACAAGAGGTGTAATATTTAACTCTGGTTTTTCATCCCAATCATAATTCATATTATGCCTTACGAGCTAAAATTGCATCACTTTGCATTTGAATATGAGAGATAAGTTCATAAGATTTTCTTTTAAGAATTTGATGATAAGTATAGGAAAAAATAGCTACAAATATACCTGATGCTGTAGCAACAAGTGCATCACTCACTCCTGCTGCAATAACACTCATTGTCCCACTCACCTGCCCTATATGAGCAAAAGTATCTAAAATAGAGACAACAGTACCAAAAAGACCTATAAATGGTGATGTAGAAGCAAATATTGAAAGAATAGAGAGCCCTTTAGTAGCCTCTTTTGTCGCTGCAATCATTGCAAGTGCAAAAACTTCTTTTGAAACAATATTACTACTTTTAATAAAATTATTTAAAAAAGAGTTTTCATTAACAGTTGTAGCTCCAAGAAGAAGAGACTCTAAAGAATCTCTTTCGCTTTTAAGCCAACTGTTAAGAGAAAAATAACGGTAGAAAAAAACCCAGTTTAAAACTATAAAATATATTGATAATAAAATCAATACACTTATAGTGACTGGGTGACTTTTTAGATAAAAATCAATAAGATTATTAATCATCTGTTATATTAATCTTTGTGCTGCTGATTCAATTTTAGCGGAGACAGATGCAATTGCAGAACTAGAATCTGCAACATCATTGATGAGTTTTTTCGCATCTTCAAGAGCTTTTGAAATTTCAGCTTCATTTGTACCACGAATAGCCGCAGCACCTTCTACTAAAATAACAACTTTTTCTTCACTAACCTGAGCAACACCCCAGTCAATAACAATAGACTCGACTGATTTATCTTCTTTTTCGACATCAACAACACCAGCTTCTAACAAAGTAGTCAGTGAAGCATGCCCTGCTAAAACGCCGAATTCTCCCTCTTTACCTGGAAGAACCACACTAACGGCTTCATCATTAAAGATTTCACCATTAGGTGTTAGGATTTCAAGTTTAAACTTATCCATTACAGTCCTTTATTAAGCACAGAGCTTATTTGTTTTTCTCGTGTTTAGCAATAGCCTCATCCATACTACCAACCATATAGAAAGAGTTTTCAGACATATGATCATACTCACCATCAAGAATACCTTTAAATCCTTTAATAGTGTCTTCAAGAGAAACATATTTACCAGGAGCACCTGTAAATACCTCTGCAACGAAGAATGGTTGAGAAAGGAATTTCTCAATTTTACGAGCACGTTCAACAACATTTTTATCATCTTCAGAAAGCTCATCCATACCAAGAATCGCAATGATATCTTGAAGATCTTTATATTTCTGAAGTGTTTGTTGAACACCACGAGCTACGTTATAGTGCTCTTCACCTAAAATTTGTGGATCAAGTAATCTTGAAGTTGAATCAAGTGGATCAACCGCAGGATAGATACCTTTTTCCGCAATTTTACGGTTAAGTACTGTTGTTGCATCTAAGTGAGCAAATACAGAAGCAGGAGCCGGGTCAGTCAAGTCATCCGCAGGTACATATACCGCTTGAACAGATGTAATTGAACCATTTTTCGTAGATGTAATACGATCTTGCAGAGCACCCATTTCACGAGCAAGTGTCGGTTGGTAACCAACGGCTGATGGAATACGTCCAAGAAGTGCTGACATCTCTGAACCAGATTGAGCATAACGGAAGATATTATCGATGAACATAAGAACATCAAGTTTCTTCTCATCACGGAAGTACTCAGCCATAGTAAGACCAGTAAGAGCGATACGGTTACGTGCTCCTGGTGGTTCACTCATTTGACCGTAGCACAGTGCAACTTTGTCAAGTACGTTAGACTCTTTCATTTCGTAGTAAAGGTCATTCCCTTCACGTGTTCTCTCACCAACACCGGCAAATACTGATAAACCATCGTGACCATGAGCAACATTGTGAATAAGCTCCATGATAATAACTGTTTTACCAACACCAGCACCACCGAATAGTCCAACTTTACCACCTTTTGCATAAGGAGCAAGAAGGTCAACAACTTTAATACCAGTTTCAAACATCTCTGTTGTAGTTGACTGATCAACAAGTGGTGGAGGATCACGGTGAATAGACCAAGTTGGAGAATCTTCAACTTGCTCTCCACCATCAATAGTCTCACCAATTACGTTAAAAATACGTCCAAGAACTTTTTCACCAACAGGAACCTGAATAGGTGCACCAGTAGCTCTAGCATCCATACCACGTACTAAACCTTCACTCATATCCATTGCAATCGTTCTTACACGACCATCACCTAAGTGAGCAGCAACTTCTAAAACTAAACGATGTTCATTTCCATCTAAATTAACTTTAACTTCAATAGCTTCGTTAATTACTGGAAGATAACCATCAAAATCAACATCAACAACAGGACCCATTACCTGGCTAATTTTTCCAATCATATTTTTCTCCATTATTTCATAGACTCCACACCACTGATAATTTCTATCAGCTCTGTAGTAATAGCAGCTTGACGTGCTTTATTAAATTCAACATTTAAGTTTTTAACCATCTCTTTTGCATTGTTCGTTGCTGTATCCATAGCCTGCATACGTGCAGAGTGTTCAGCAGCAACTGAATCAATCAAAGAGTAGTACATATTGTAATTAATATATTTTTCAACTAAAGAATCAAGCATTTTCTCTTCATCTTCAGCTTCAATCTCTAACATAGAGCTTGATTGTACTGCATCACAATCATAAGCATCTGTATCAACAGGTAAAATAGTGTTAACATGTAACTCTTGCGTTATCATATTTTTATACCCGTTATATACTATGTGTAGAGCATCAATCTTTCCATCTTTAAAATCATTGATAGAAGTCATGATAAAATCATCAGATCTCTCTTTATCTGGTTTAGAGCTAAGTCCAACCACAGTATCAAGCATCTCAACTTCATTATAGTTAAAATACTCTATACCTTTTTTACCGATTCCGCGCAGACGCACTTTCACGTTTTGTTCTTTATACTCTCTTAAAAGTTTATTGACAGCTTTAATAGTTTGAATATTAAAACCTCCACATAAACCTTTATCAGCAGTAATAAAGACAATGTCAACCATTTTTGGATTTTCAATCTTTGAAAAACAACGATTCTCCAATCCACCAACTTTGCTACATGAAATGCGTCCAGCTATTTCGGCAATAACCTGATTCATTTTTTGAGCATAAAGACGAGAACGTTTTGCAAGTTCTTCCGCACGACGAAGCTTTGCAGTTGATACAAGCTTCATTGCACGTGTCGTCTTTTGAGTGTTAGAAACACTCTTTATCTGTCTCTGAATATCTTTCAAGTTTGCCATAAAATATTCCTTAGTTCGCTACAAAGCTAGCTTTGAACTCTTCAAGTGCTTTCATTAATAATGATTTTGTATCATCATCTACTTTTTTGTTACTTCTGATGCTCTCAAAGATTTGAGGATAAGAAGCTTCAATAAACGGATAAAGTTCAGCTTCAAAACGTACAACGTTTGATGCATCAAAATCATCTAAGAAACCTTCATTACCAGCAAAGATAATAACAACTTGTTTTTCAACAGAAAGTGGAGAGAAAGGCCCTTGTTTAAGGACTTCAACCATTCTTTGACCACGTTCAAGTTGTTTTCTTGAAACTTCATCAAGATCAGATGCGAACTGAGCAAACGCTTGAAGTTCACGATACTGAGCAAGGTCAAGACGTAATGTACCAGCAACTTGTTTTGTTGCTTTAATCTGAGCAGCACCACCAACACGAGATACAGAAAGACCAACATTAATCGCTGGACGTACACCTGAGTTGAATAGGTCAGTCTCAAGGAAGATTTGTCCATCAGTAATAGAGATAACGTTTGTTGGAATATAAGCCGCAACGTCTCCCGCTTGAGTTTCAATAATAGGAAGCGCAGTTAAAGAACCAGCACCATTCTCATCAGAAAGTTTTGCAGCACGCTCAAGAAGTCTTGAGTGAACATAGAAAACATCCCCTGGATATGCTTCACGACCCGGAGGACGACGAAGAATAAGTGACATTTCACGGTAAGCAACAGCGTGTTTAGATAAATCATCATAAACAATAAGACCATGACGTGCATTATCACGGAAATATTCACCCATAGTAACACCAGTATATGGAGCCAAGAATTGAAGTGCAGCAGCTTCAGCAGCAGTTGCAGATACAATAATTGTATATTCCATTGCACCGTGTTCTTCTAAACGACGAACAATTTGTGCAACAGTTGACTCTTTTTGACCAACTGCAACATAGATACATACAACACCATTACCTTTTTGGTTAATGATTGTATCAATTGCTACTGTAGTCTTACCAGTTTGTCTATCACCAATAATAAGCTCACGCTGACCACGACCGATTGGGACAAGTGCATCAATTGCTTTAATACCAGTTGCTAATGGTTCATGAACAGATTTTCTCTCCATAATACCAGGAGCTTTCTCTTCAACAAAACGTACTTCACTAGTCTCAATTGGACCTTTGCCATCAATTGGTTCACCAAGTGCATTTACTACACGACCAAGAAGTGCATCACCTACAGGAACTTTTAAAAGAGTTCCTAAACGCTTAACGCTCATTCCCTCTTTAAGTTGTGCTCCAGAACCAAGAATAACAACACCTACACTGCTCTCTTCAAGGTTCATTACTAAACCTTTAGTCCCCTCTTCGAACTCTACCATTTCTCCTGCCATAACATTGCTAAGTCCGTAAACCTGTGCAACACCATCAGCATAAGAAACAATTTTACCTGTTTCATTAATATCAACACTTAGTTCAAAGTTGTCGATACGCTCTTTAATTATTGAGCTGATTTCATCAGCTTGAATTTTTGCTACCACTATTGTTCTCCTCTCTTGAAGTTAAATTGCTTTAATTATATGTTCTATAATTTGACTGTCTATACGATCTTTTGAGAAATTAATCTCTATTCCAAGACCTTCGACTTCTACTTTAATTCCATTAAAATCATTTTTTTCAAATAAAAATGAGATTGTAGAATCAAATCTTTTACTCAAACCCTGAGCCAATTCATCTATAACTTTTGTGTCAATATCACTATCGCTATAGACAATTCCTTCATAAGTTTTTGTCGTTTTTGCTATATCTTTTTTCAATTCCTTTGCAATTGCAGGAATAATACTTACTCTTTTATTTTCAACCAACAACTTTATAAAATTATTGACCTTATCTGAATTGGCAGGACGCACTGCTTCTAATAAGATTTCAGCTTTGTCTTTAGCATTAACTTCAGGATTTCCTATAATACTAACAAATTTATCATCTTTAAAAGAGTTTGCCAAAGCATCAAAAACAGATGAGATATTTTGAACTGTCTCAAGATCAAAATCACTCTTAAGTGCTTTTATATATCTTTTTGCAATCAGTTCTTCCATCTATGCCACCTTTTTTAAAATAACATTTGCCATAGCTTCTCTGTCAAAGACTTCTGAACTTTGAGACAATGTTTCACTAATGATAGTTTCAACTACCTCACGAACCATATTTCTTTGTTCAAACTCTTTTTTAGAGGCATACTGTTTTACCATAGCTTCCAACTCAACTTCACATTGAGCAATAATGTTATCATTTAGAATCTTATTCTCTTTTTTTGAAGCCACTGCCAATTCTTCCGCAAATTTTTCTGCTTCTGCAATTTTTGCAAGTGCATCTTTTTTAAGATTCACAGATTCATCAAGTTTTTCTTGAACTTTTTTCAATTCATCAGCAATAGACTGACTTCTTGCAGCAAAAAAGTTCTTAACCGGTTCCCCTACTAGATACCAAATAAGCCCAGCAAAAAGAAGAAAGTTCACAGTTCTTTGAACTATATCTGTTCCACCTTCATGCGCAGCTTCAGATGCTAATGCATAAGTTGATATCATAAGTAACAATACTAGAATTCTACTCACATCACACCCTTATATCTGACTCATTTTAGCTTTTAAAGCTTCTTTAAACATTGGAACTTGACTCATTAAGTCACTAGTCAACTCTTCTTTAGATTTTGCAAGCGATTGCTCAAACTCTAAATATTCTGAAGCGAGTTCAGAACGCTTTGCTTCTAACTTGCTGTCTGCCAATTCCTTAGCATCCGCGATAACTTTTTCTCTTAGGGCCGCAGCTTCTAGTTTAGCATTCATAATTATTGATTCTGCTTTTTCATAAAGTTCATTGATTTCACTATCATTTGAGCCTACTTTTTCTAGGTCTCTTTTGATATCTTCATCACGTTTATTCATAAAACTCATCAAAGGATTATAAAGCCAACTATTTAGAACGGCTATAAGCGAAACAAATACAACAAATGTAGCCAAGAGTAGTATTGGATTTATATCTAACATAGCACCTCCTAAAAGTTGCGGAGATTATACTATGATTAAATTGAAAGGATAGTTAAATGAGAGGAAAAAAATTAAATTTTTTACCATTAATTTGAGAGATGTGACAAAAATTCCTCTATTTCTTCTTGTGTAGCGAACTCTAGAACAATTCTATTTTTTGAATTTGTAATCTTTATTCCAAAAGAGTCTATCCTCTCTTTTATCTCAGAAAAATCGAGTACTGCACTCCTTTTCTCCTCTTTTTGCGTTGAAGATAGCTGCGTAGTACGCATACTTTTTATCATAGATTCAACATCTCGAACACTTAATTTTTGCCCAATAATAGAATTAACCATCAGTTGTTGCTCTTTTTCATCCAGACCAACTAAAACTTTTGCGTGACCTGCTGATATTTTTTTCTCTATAAGTGCTTTTTGTGTTTTTGATGAGAGCTGAAGCAGGCGTAATGTATTTGTAATATGGGCTCTGCTTTTATGAATCATAGATGCAAGTTCATCATGAGTGATTTTATGCAGTTTGAGTAGTTCATTATATGCTTCTGCCAATTCCACTGAGTTTAGTTCTTCACGTTGAATATTTTCAATAAGAGCAAATTGACGCATTTTCTGTTCATCAGAGTTTAAAACAATTGCACGTATCTCTTTAAGTTTTGCCAATTTCGAAGCACGAAACCTTCTTTCTCCTGCTATTAAAATATAACCATCAATATCTTCTGTAACAACAACTGGTTGCAAAAGTCCATCATTTTTAATAGAATCTGCAAGTTCTGCCAAAGCTGTTTCATCAAATGATTTTCTTGGTTGAAAAGGGTTTGGTCGAATATCTTTCAAAGGAATATCAAGAACGACATCACGCTGAGAACCTTCATTCTCATATGCTTCATCCATCTCACCCAATAGAGCATCTAATCCACGTCCTAATTTTTGACTTTTCATTATTTTATAATCGCCTGTGCTAAATTTTGGTATGCAACAGATCCTGCTGATTTTACATCATATAAAATTGCCGGTTTACCAAAAGATGGTGATTCTGCCAATTTAACATTTCTAGGTACTACAATATATTTATCTGCATTATCTTTAAAGAGTTTACCTTTAAAATGTTGACGAAGATCTGCAAAAACCTGTTTAGAAAGATTATTTTGAGATGAATACATTGTAGGTATAAAACCTTTGATTGTCAGCTTCGGATTGATAGATTTTCTTACTAATTTTACTGTATTTAAAAGCTGTGCCAAACCTTCAAGTGCAAAAAACTCACACTGAATAGGAATAATTACCGAATTTGAAGCTGAAAGCGCATTGATAGTCATCGGGCCAAGAGCCGGAGGAGAATCAATAATAATATAATCATAATCTTTTTTGACATTGGCAATGGCTTTTTTAAGTACAAGCTCACGCCCTTTTGCTTTGTCTGCATCATAGTACTCTTTCTCTATTCCAACCAGACCAATATTAGAAGGTGCTAAATGGAGTGTAGGCAGATCAGATTTCAATATAATATCTTTGAGCTTTTTTGTACCGATAAGCACGTGATAGATATTGAATTCATAATCGTTTCTATGAAATCCCAAAGAGGTAGTGGCATTGGCCTGTGGGTCAGAGTCAATAAGTAAAACTTTTTTCTCTGCAACAGCCAAAGATGCTGCTAAATTTACAGCAGTCGTAGTCTTACCCACTCCACCTTTTTGATTTGCGATTACAATTACTTCACTCATCTTAAACTATATATCCTCTCACCATTTATCTCCAAACTACCATCATCGTTAAGATTGACATCTTTTAAAATTATTTTGGCACCATTTATATGTGTAAAAACATCTCTGTTTTGATAAAATTCTAACTTATATTTGCTAAAAACTTGCTTCCATAAAACTTTTTTTTCTATATTTACAAAATAATCTTTAAGCAGATTTTCCTTTTTTACAATTATATCAAGAGTAGAGTGATTTTTTGGTGATATTATTAAATTTAAACCTATACCACAAATCAAATGATTATGACTTATATGGGTTATTGTTCCTCCTATCTTTTTCTCATTTATATAAAAATCATTAGGCCATTTTATCCAAACTTTTGAGCCATAAGAAGCTAACACTTCCTTTAAAATATAAGAAAAGTAGATAGAAGCTGATTCTATTTTTAAATCATTAGGAAGAGAATCTAATCTCAGAGCAAAAGAGAAAAAGAGATTTCCTCTTTGTGATATCCACTTGTTTTGACGACTTCCCATTCCTTCACTCTGTTCATCAGCACAAACAGCAATAGGAGCATTTAGCTTTTTTGCACTCAATTGAGATTTTAAATATCTTTGTGTTGAATCAATTCTATCAAGATAGAAAATCTGCAACTTGTACCCTTTTTCCGTTAATATAGGCAACAGCATCCATCTCTTTTTTTGACTCTGGTTGCAGACGAAAAATACGAAGAGTCCCTTTACTACAACCAACAAGAATACTCTCTTTCTCTATTGCCAAAATCTCTCCTGCTCTATAACTACCCTCTTTGGATTCCAAAGCAATCTTTTTTAACTTTAATTTACTCTTTAAATAGATGCCAGGCCAGGGAGTAAAAGCACGATACTTATTGAAAATCACTTCTGCATTATCAAAATCAATCTCCCCATCTGCCTTTGTTATCTTTTTACAATGTGAGGCTTTGGAATCATCCTGAGGCATAGGAGTTAATCTCTTGAAGTTTTTTAAGACATCCACACTCAACTCTTTTGCCACTTGCGTGAGACGATAAAAGAGTGATTCTACCATCTCATCATCAGCGACGCCAATCTTTTCAATCTTTAATATATCTCCGGTATCTAATCCCTCTTCCATAAGCATAGCGGTAACACCAGTCTCTTTGTCACCATTTAAAAGTGTCTGCTGAATTGGGCTTGCTCCCCTGTATTGTGGCAATATAGAAGCATGCAGATTGATACACGGTGCGTGGTCTAGTATTTCACGTGGAAGTATCTGTCCATAAGCTGCAACAACAATATAGTCACACTTAATCTGCAACAGCTCTTGAACAACAGCTTCCTCACGCAGACGTTTAGGTTGATAAAGAGCTATGTTTGCTTCTTGAGCACTTACTTTAACAGGAGGGGGCGTGAGAAGCTTTTTACGTCCAACAGGTTTGTCAGGCTGAGTATAGACAGCAACCACCTCTATCTCACTATCTTCTATCAATCTTTTAAGAATCTCATCAGCATAGTCCGGTGTCCCCATAAAAATGACTTTTATCATACGCTATTTTCCTTTTTTAAAGAGCGTACCGCCTTTATGGATACCCTCAAGCATAAATGCTTTTACATCACTCAAATCAAATCCGCTTGCCAGAAACATAGCTTTATCTTCATCTAAAAGATATGCTGCGGCTTTGAGTTTTGTAACTATTCCACCTGTAGCAAAAACATTATTTGGAGTCACCTCTTGTGCAAGCATCTTCTCATCAATATTTTTGACAATTTTTACGACCTCTGCATTTGGATCTTTTCGAGGGTCACTACTATAAAAGGCATCGATATCAGAGAGAATAACAAGCATATCTGCATCTGTGTGTTTTGTAATGTAGGCGGAGAGTTGGTCATTGTCTCCTACTTCAAGTTCATCTGTTGCTGTCGCATCATTCTCATTAACAATAGGAAGTACCTTATGTGCTAAAAGTGTCTCAACAGTATTTTTAATACGTAAAATATCATCAGATTTATTCAGGTTTGCTGCTGTTACTAAAACCTGAGCAGTAATAACATCATACTTTTCAAATTTTTTAGCATATTTTCCCATTAAAATAGGCTGTCCTATTGCTGCTAAAGCCTGCTTGTTAGCCAAGATAGTTCTATCAAGCTTTAGTTTTGTATATCCACCTGCAACTGCACCGGATGAGACTAAAATAACTTCATACTTCTCACGCAGCGCTACTAAAAACTCTACAAGATTACGCATACGTGAGAGTGCAATCTTACCATCTTGCGTGAGAACGGCACTTCCTACTTTAATGACAACACGCTTCATACTTTTACTTTCTGTCAGACTGCACCAGATTAAAGAGTGCATATTTCAGAGCTTCTATATTTTTGTGTGTTGCAGAAGAGATAGGTGCGATAAAGTAAGGTTTTTCTCTCTCAAAGCCTAAAGTCTCATCTGCACTCTCTTGAATAAAATATGGCAACTCAGCATCAAAATCAAATTCACTATGCTTACTAGGCTCTAAACCCATCATCTCTATAAAACCACCAACAAGCTCTTTAATATCTTCAGGTGGAACAATATCTACACGAGTTAAGGCAATCGCATATTTAGAGTTGCCAAGTTTTTCAGAGAAAGAGGCAACTTCTTCTTTTAAAACCTCTATCTGCTCTTTTAAATCACGATATGAGGCCAAATCTATCATAAAAAGAAGTGTCTTTGTACGCTCAATATGACGTAAGAACTTGATTCCGAGTCCTTTACCCTCATGTGCTCCACCAATAATTCCAGGAATATCTGCCATTACAAATGACTCATAATCTCCAATATTCACCTGGCCAAGTTTTGGAGTAAGTGTTGTAAATTCGTAGTTTGCAATCTCAGGACGAGCATTAGATACTGTTGAGATAAGTGTTGATTTTCCGACATTTGGAAAACCTACTAGTCCAACATCTGCAATGAGTTTAAGGTCAAGTTTTATTTTACGTGTCTCACCCTTTTCACCAGGTTGCGCATAGGTTGGTCTTTGGTTTGTCGGTGATTTAAAGTGTGTATTACCAAGTCCGCCTTTTCCACCCTCTAAAAACTTAACCTCTTGACCATTTTCTGTCATATCAAGAAGAACTTCACCTGTCTCGGCATCTACAATCTGTGTTCCAGGTGGGACGATGATGACCTTTTTAGCACCTGATTTTCCGGTACAGTTTGAACCCTCACCAGGACGGCCGTTATCTGCTTTTATATGCATCTTTCTTTGAAAATGTGAAAGTGTATGTGTATTGTTGTCACACTTAAACCAGATGTCACCACCTTTACCGCCGTCTCCACCATTTGGACCACCATTGAGTACAAATTTTTCACGACGAAATGCAACACATCCCGGCCCACCTTTACCTGATGAGACTGTTAATTCGACACTATCTGTAAACATTTTATGATCCTTTTATTATCTATCTAATTATATTGAAATACTTAAGAAAAAACTATCAAGACAAGTAAATTATTAAATATTTTGAAATTTTAAAGTTTGGAAATTGATTCCGAAGTTGTAGAAAAATGTTTGAGCCGAAGCCCAAACAGATGTAGAATTATGCAGCAGGGATAATTGAAACTTGTTTACGTTTTTTATCTTTTCTTTCAAACGCAACAACACCATCAACTAAAGCAAAAAGTGTATGATCTTTTCCCATACCTACATTTTTACCTGGATGCACTTTTGTTCCTCTTTGACGGATAATAATGTTACCAGCTACTACTGCTTCTCCACCAAATTTTTTAACACCGAGTCTTCTACCAGCTGAGTCACGATTATTCTGTGTACTACCTTGACCTTTCTTATGTGCCATCTTTATCTCCTTAAATTTAGTTCCTAAATTGAAGGAACCTTTTCATTTATTTATAACATAAAAGGAACAAAGTCCCTCTTATTACGCTAACGCTTTGTTTTCCTCAGCGGAAAGCTCACGCGACTAGTCGCTTTTTATAAAAGCTTACTATGCAGCTATTTTTGTGATACGAACACGTGTATGATCACGTCTGAAACCACGTTTAACTTTACTATCTTTACGACGACGTTTTTTGAAAATTACAACTTTCTTGTCACGTCCTTCGCTGATAACCTCAGCAGTTACAACAGCACCATCTACATATGGAGCTCCAACTTTAAGCTCACCAGCATTAACTGCTAAAACTTCTTTGATTTCGATAGTAGCTTCTGGTTCTAATGACATTTTATCTAATGAAAGAACATCACCCTCTTGAACTTTATACTGCTTACCACCATTTTTAATAATTGCGTACATCTATGGTCCTTACATATTTTTAGGTTGTATTTCTACAAAAAGTGCGGAATTATACCCAACTAAGCTTTAACTTATGTTTAAGTGTTCTTTATTTATTTGTGAGAAATTGTATTTTTTGAGAAATTGAGAGTTTAAACTACTCACAAAGAGTAGTTTAAAGAAGAATTAACAAGATGGAACGTTTCCACTGTCGCTTGCGAAATCGTGAGCGAAATCATAGTAATCTTTAAGATATTTTGATTTTAATGCTTTACTTTTTACTTTTGGACAAAGAGTTTTAATCTCATCAGCCATTTTTCCACTCTCTTCGATTGCATCCCACTCATCTTGAGTATGCTTAGCAGCAAATACCGCACCTGTGAAACCACATGCTTTTTTTAACTTTTTAGAGTAAAGTTTTTGACCTTTTGCTGCATCTGCACTTGCAACAGTTGCACCTAAACTTAATATAACAGCTGCACCGAGTGCAATTTTTACGATTTTATTCATTGTATCTCCTTAAAAATATGAAATCATTCTATCGCATAAAATATAAAAGTAATATTTATTATAAAATTAATATATAATTTTAATCCTCTGATGTAACAATCTGTTATAATGTCATCGCATAAAAATATACTATATTATATAAGGTAAGAAAATGATTACTTATGATCTCATCCACCAACTACTCCAACAGGTAATTTACCCTGGCTTTTCAAAAAGCATTATTGAGTTTGATTTTCTCAAAGAACTTTCAGTTACTGAGAAAGAGATATCTATCTTGCTTGATATTCCATCAACATCCCAAGAAGTTGAACAACAACTCAAAGAAGAGATAGCTAGCCGTATTAAAGCAAAGACAGATATACAGATTAAAATTGCTGTTAAAAAACCACAAGCTCCAAAAGAAACAAGTTCCAATGGTAAAAATGTACTGCCAAAAATCCAAAACTTTGTAATGGTAAGCAGCGGAAAAGGTGGTGTTGGAAAATCAACTACAACGGTTAATCTTGCTATTGCTCTAGCACAACAAGGAAAACGTGTCGGTCTTTTAGATGCTGATATTTATGGTCCAAATATTCCAAGAATGATGGGTATTGCAGATATTCAGCCTGTATTTTTGGGAAAAACCATTAAACCTATTCCTGCACATAATATTAAAGTAATGTCTATCGGCTCTTTGGTTGAGCGAGGTGCTTCTTTGATATGGAAAGGTGCTATGGTCACACAGGCAATTGAGCAGATGCTTGAAGATATAGACTGGGGGGAACTGGATGTTCTTCTTTTTGATATGCCTCCAGGAACCGGTGATGCACAACTGGCCCTTGCTCAAAACCTTCCGGTAACTGCAGGTGTTTGTGTAACAACACCACAAAAAGTGGCACTTGATGACACCATTAGAAGTATGGATATGTTTAGAAACCTTCATATTCCTATTGCCGGGATTGTAGAGAATATGAGTGGTTTTATCTGCCCAAGTACTGGTGAAGAGTTCGATATATTTGGAAAAGGGACTACACAACCTTTAGCCGATGCTTATGAGACGGTAATACTTGGAGAGATTCCTATTGAACCTGCAATTCGTGAAGGTGGAGATATAGGACAACCTATAATGGTAGTTGCACCAGAGTGTGAAACAGCAAAAAGGTATCAAGATATAGCTACAAAACTGTGGCAACACCTCTTAAAGGTCAATGAAGATGGTGGTGTAGATAATGAGGCGATTCAGCCTACTATCTTCTAAAACTACTCAAGATAAAAGAGTTTAGGCTTTGTGCCTAGCTCCGATTTTAATGTAAAGTGTTTTCTCTCACGCAATACTCTGCTTATTTCACTCTCATCATCATCTAAATCACCAAAATAGCGTAGTTTTGCAGGACAGCTTATCTGACACGCTGTTGTTGTCTCCCCACGGGCAAGTCTTGTATCTGCACAAAATATACACTTGTCTGTAATATGATTTTTCTCATCAACATAACGTGCTTCATAAGGACACGCCTGCATACAAGCTCTTGTAAGGTCACACAAATCTTTATGAAGCCTTACAATACCATTTTCATCCCGGTATATAGCACCATTAGGACAAGCGCGCATACAAGGGGCATCTTCACATTGCTGACACTGCATCTGTATAAACGCTACCTTCTCTCTATTTAAGTTCCAAAAATCTCCCTCTGTTTCACCATCTTCTTCAATCCATAAGCGATGATTTTTAGCACCTAAATCAACTCCATTCTCCTCTTTACATGCAACTTCGCACGCGTGACAGTTTATACAGAGTTTATAATCAAATGCCATTGCATAATTTGCCATCATTTCTACCTTTTAAAGTTTTCGTATTGTAACATTTGTCTCATGCATTGTTGCACAGCCATAGATCTTTTCAAATTTATCTTCTATAATCATATTATCACTTGCACCTTTACCATATGCATTGGTCAATTCTTGTGATGCTGTTCCAAAGCCATGAGCAAACCACAACACTCCGGGTGCAATTT
>Ga0256828_1000640_pt1 | contig 23023 bp, 24 predicted proteins | sample CV88metaG_FD_185993 | JGI IMG/M metagenome (GOLD analysis project Ga0256828, IMG submission 185993) | Hydrothermal vent microbial communities from East Pacific Rise, Pacific Ocean - CV88 | ecosystem: Environmental > Aquatic > Marine > Hydrothermal vents | place: Pacific Ocean: East Pacific Rise...
GCCCTTGTAGAAGTGGCAAAAAATACAAAAAATGTTGTATGCAAAACTAAAGCACTTTGAGAAATACAAAACTCTTTTTTTCAAACCCATTTTTTTCGTAAAATTTATGAGCTCTCTCTTTACTAAAACCTGAAGAGAGTACAATATTTTCACACATAGCCGTTTTAGCATAATCTACAAGATAAGCTAACATCTCTTTAGCATACCCTTTACCTCTATGCACCTCATCTGTAACCAAATCATACACATAAAGATGGCGTTTATGGTACAAATTTGTTTGCACCGCAACTCCTGCATAGGTTATGAGTTCCCCTCGCTCTAATAGCCCTATCATCTTATATTCCATATGACGCATATCGTAAATAAGGTCTTCAAACTCTTTATACGAAAGCTCTTTTCTAAGCTGTCCTAAGACATCATATATGGGTTCAAGTTCTTTTAAAGTCATCTCACGAATTTGCATCATAATCCTTTTTTTCATACCATTTTCTCAACCATCTATCGACTGGATTAATCATTTTATAGATAACTGGCACAACCAAAAGTGTCAGAACCATAGAACTAAGCAGCCCACCAATAATAGAGATTGCCATAGGTGCTTTTGTTTCACTTCCTAAAGAGTGACTTAATGCTAGTGGAAGCATAGCAAATATCATTGCAATAGTTGTCATCAAAATTGGACGAAGTCTTTTTTCTCCTGCCTCTAACAAAGCAGTGTCGGCATTTTTACCTTTTGCCACTGCTTCATTTGCGAAATCAACAAGTAAGACCGCATTTTTACCAACCATACCCATGAGTAGCATAAAGCCAATCATAACAAAAAGACTAAAATGTTCTCCACTTATATAAAGGGCAATCATCACTCCAATTATACTCAAAGGTAGAGACACCATAATAATAATTGGCTGAATAAGTGATTCATATAAAATAGCCAAGATTATAAACATTAAAATAACAGATAAACCAATAGCTGAACCAAAAGCTTTCATTGTTTTTCCCATCTCTTCAGCAAATCCTGTAAATTTATAATTTACACTAGCTGGAAGAAGTTTATCTATACCTTCTTGTGTATATTTTACAGCTCCACCAAGGTCTAAACCAAAAAGATCAGAATAGATAGTAACCTGTCTTTGTCGGTTATAGTGGTAAATTGATGCCAAAGATTTTGATTTATGTAAGGAAACAAGTCCATCAAGATACACTAATTTGCCATCTTTTGTTCTGAGTTGTATCTTTTTTAAATCATCTATGCTTGTACGATCTTTATCTGCTAATCGTAATGTAATTTTATACTGTTTTCCATGCTCTTGAAAATAAGAGATTTCTAAATCACTTGAATATGCAATAGCAATAGCTTGTGCAATTTGTGCTGCACTTATGCCAAGTCTATTGGCATTTTGACGAATAATGTTAATATCAATCTGTGGTTTTCCCTCATCAAGATTACTGTCAATATCAACAAAACCTTTTTTCTTAGCCAAATAATTCATCAAACTTTTTTTAGCAATTTCAAGATCTTTAAATGAGTCAGATGTAAGAACTATCTGATAGGGTACACTCACCCCTGCACCTTTTATATTTGGAATAGCTGCAGCAGTTATAAACATCTTCTTAGCAAAAGGTTGCAGTCTCTTTCTAAAACCTTGTATTATCTCTTCTTGATTTTTTACTCGTTTGTCTTTTGGTGTAAGTTTTACATAGATAAGTGCCTTATTTTTCTCTTGCACACTATTGTATCCAACACTTAAGGTTGTAAAAAGAACATTTTTATCTTTTCTCACCATATTTTCAACTGCTTTTGACTCACGAATCATCTCATCTAAGCTAATTCCAGCAGAAGCTCGTAGTTTAATCTCAAACTCTGCCTTATCTTCTTTTGGAATAAAGTCCATACCAATTTTTGGAAAAAGTGAAAGTGAAGCAACAAACACTATTATCACAAAAATAAGTGTTAAAAATTTAAAATGAAGTACAAATTTTAATGTTCTTGCATAGATTGTATCGAGAAGTTGAAATATTGGCTCTGTTATATTGTAAAACCTACTTTCCCCCTTGTTGATTACTCTGGCGCTTAAACTTGGTATAAAACTCATTGCCACCGTGTAAGATATAATAATTGCAAAACCAACAGTCATAGCAAAACTCTCAAAGAATTTTCCTACAATTCCACTCATATGTGCCACCGGAAGAAAAACACTAAGAAGCATTGCAGAGATTGCAAGAATAGCAAACGCCATCTCTTTTACTCCATAGAGGGCTGCTTCAAACTTTTTCATACCTGCTTCCATTTTTTTATAAATGTTTTCTAAAACAACTATGGCATCATCTATAATTATCCCTATGGCTAAAGTTAAACCAATAAGTGTCATTTTATTTAAGTTATACCCCATAAGATTCATTAATGCTATTGTTCCAAATATAGAGATAGGGATAGAAAATGCCGAGACTAAAGTAATAGTAAAGTTTCTTAAAAATCCAAAGATAATAATAACTGCTAAAATGGCACCATAGATGAGATCAAACTTTACATCTTCAAGAGAGTGAATAATAAATGGTGTTGTGTCTTGTAGCACCTCAACACCATACTTTTCTCCTGCCATTTTTTTTAACACAGGTAGAGTTCTTTTTACTTTTTGCACTATATCTATGGTGTTTGTTCCTGAAATTTTTTGTACCTCAAGCATTACACCTTGTGTGCCATTATAAGAGGAGTAACTTTTTGCATCACTTAAAGAATCTACCACTTTTGCCACATCTTTAAGTCGTAAATCATCTTTGATGATAATATTTTCTAATTGCTTAACATTAAGAGCATCTGCCTTTGTTTTTAAAATAATTTCTTTTGTTTTTGTAATAAATTTTCCACCACCAATTTTGACATTTTCTCTTTTAACTATGTCATTGAGTTCTTTTATGGTTATGCCAAATTTATTAAGTTTGTAAATCTCTGGAAAAATTCTAATCTCTCTGTCTTTGTATCCTATAATATTAATTGCACCAACACCATTTATCTTTTGTAAAGCTGGTTTTACTTTTTCATCAGCAAATACCATTAGATTTTCAAGAGTGTCTTTATTGGCTGTTAAAAAAACATTAATAACAGGTGCCCCACCAATATCAAGTTTACTTACGAGTGGCGTTTTGGCATCCCTTGGAAGCGATACTGCTGACACCTTATCTCTCACATCATTTGTTGCTTCATCAATATTACGTTCTAAAAAGAACTTTACAATCACTACAGAAACGCCATCACTACTTGTAGAGGAGATACTATCAACTCCACCTATTCGTGATATTGCTTCTTCTATTTTTTGTGTAACTTGTGACTCAATAGTATCGGCTTCAACACCAGGGTAAAGTGTTTTCACTGTAACCATTGGGAAGTCTATATTTGGGTACAATGAAGAGGGCATATTTTTAAAGCTCATATAACCAAAAATTACTAAAGTAAAAACATACATTAGTGTTGCAATTGGTTTGTTAATTGCTAACTTATACATTGTTATTTTCCATCTACTAAAATCATACCATCACCAAAAAGTCCAACAGTAAAATCTTTTGCTTTTACTTCAGCTTTTATTTTTCGGTTATCAAAATTTGCATAAGGATATATTTTAGATATAACACCTTTATATGTAGTGTTATCGCCATCTATCTTATACTCAAATGTCTGTCCAACTTTAACCACATTATGATACTTTTGATCAAATTCTAAAACTAATTTTCTTGCATGAAGAGTTTGAATTTTAAAAACAGTTTTAAGCATCATACCACTTACTGCATCACCTACTTCTATTGTTTTATCATAAATAATTCCATCAAATGGAGCTTGTAAAATTGTTTTTTCATAAAGAGCCTGTTGGTATGCTACTGAAGCTTTTGCACTTTCATAATTACTCAGTACTTTATCGTATTTACTTGCATCTATAAGTTTTTTAATTTTTTGCTGTCTATGAAGTTCTCTTGAAGCAAATTTAAACACTGTTTTTGTTTTTTGAAGCATCGCTTTAATATCGTTGTTATTAAGCACTGCCAAGGTTTCATCTTCTTTCACTATAGAACCAATATCAACATCTACTTTTTCAACAATTCCACTAGCTGTAAAAGCCAAGTTGGCATTTTTTTGTGCAAGAACATTAAATGTTGCATAAATATTTTGAGCAGACAAAAAGCTCACAATCGTAAGTAAGGCTAAAATAATTTTCTTCATTATAAAAACTCCTCTAATTTTTTATTGCTGTAGTAGTAATAGATAGCATATGCAATTTCTAAATCATTCAATGCTTTTTCATAAGTTGCTTTTGCTTTTGTTTGTGATGTAAGGGCATCAAGATAAACGACATTATCAACTATGCCTGCACTGTACTTTTTAGTTATGGTTTTAAGGGCACTCTGTGCAGCTTTAAGTGCACTTTTTGAACTTTTTATATTAAGCTTTGCTGTATAAATTCTTTGTATAGAAAGTTCAAATTGCATCTGCTGTTCTTTTGATTTGTAAATAATCTGTTCGTTGAGTGCATCTGCTTTTAGTTTGAGAGCTTCTTTTTGCTCTTTTAAGGCTCCAAAATCAAAAAGTCTTAAACCCACAGTAGCCATTATCTCATTTTGATTGTCTAAAAGAGCTATGGGTTGAGAAGCAATCACTGGTTTATCTTGATAACCATACATAGAGTAGATGTCTTCAACTCGCACTGTTGGGTAATAGTAACTATCAATTGTTTGACTTAAATTATTAAGTGCATTTTTATTATACTTGAGGGCTTGAATGCTATCAAGTTCCTCTTGCTTTTGTAGTGTTTTATTAAATATAGAGTTCTCTAAGTTATTGATTTTTTTTCCAACCTTGAGTTCTAAGCCTTTTTTTAATGTTGTTATTTGAAATTTTATAGATTCAATTGCATAAGTATTACCATCATAAGCAGACTGTAGTCTATCTACATCATCACTTGTTGCCAACTCAGCTTCAAAAAACTGTTTCATTCTCTCTAATTGTGCTTTGAGTGCATTTGAAGCTTCCTCTCTTGCTGAAAGTAAAGCTTGCAAACTTTTAAGATTATAATAATCTTGTGCTATAGCAAGTAAAATAGATTTTTTTGTGTCTTTATAAGTATAAGAAGCAGAGGAATGTTCATTCTCTTTTTGTTTTTGGGTATATGATTTTTTTCCACCATCATAAATATCAAAACCTATTTTTGCACTTGCTCCGTATGTTGTTCCGGGTTGAAAAGGGCTAGCCTTATCGTCTCTTTTATAAAAAGCATTTGCATCTATGGTTGGGTAGTAATTACTTTGTGCACTTTTAAGCTCTTGCTCTTTTGATGCAACTGAGATTTTAGCAGCATTAACAAGATTATTGTTTTTTTTAGCAAATTGTAAAAGAGATTTTAAATCATCACTCATCAAAAGAACAGGTACAAACATCAATAAAAGCATTTTTTTCAACATTATTTCTCCATTAAATCAAACAAAATATCTATCTGATTATTTATTTTTTCTTCTAAGTTTGTAATGGCAGTTGTTGTTACACTCATAATAAAAGAGCCTTGAACAAAAGCAAAAATACCCATAATAAGCTCTTTTATTTCTGGATGTAATTCCTCTTTATCTATCCCCTCTTGTATAATACTTTCCATCCATGTTTCATACACCCTATAACACTCAGTTTGAAATAAAAGCATAGCTTCATTTGGACTACTTAAAGCAATAGCAGTAAATTGCTTGTATATCTCACGTAAATCTTTATCTTTGTCACTATAAAAAAAGTTAAAAAAGAGTTTAATCTTTTCTCGTGTTGATGCAGCACTATTAATTTGTATCTCTTTATAGCTGTTGTGTACTTGCATCAAAATTTCAGCTAAGGTAAAAACAATTTCATCTTTATTTTTAAAGTATTCATACACGGTACCTTTACCAATATTGGCAGCTTTAGCTATTTGCGAAATCGTTATATTATTGATTCCTTCATTTAATATCAATGCTTTTGTAGCAAGTGCTATATCTTTTTTTTTACGTTCTTTATCAACTATAATTGCCAATACTAAACTCCTAATCTTTTTTTGACCGACTGTCGTTCAATTATAGTAAATATACTATTAATCTTATATTAACACTCACTCTTTAGCATTAAATAATTACTTTTTAAACTACTCTTAGCTATAATCGCGAAAAATTAAAGCTAAGAGATGCAAATATGGTAACAGTACAAAATCTAACTATGCGTTATGGAAATAGAGTTCTATTTCAAGATATAAATCTTAAACTAGACCGTCATAAACGCTACGGGCTTATCGGTGCAAATGGTGCCGGTAAAACAACTTTTCTTAAAATACTAAGCGGTGAAATCAACGAGTATGAGGGTGAAGTTATCATCCCTAAACAAAATAAAGTTGGTGTTTTAGGACAAAATCAATATGCTTTTGAAGATTTCACTATTACTGATGCAGTTCTTTATGGAAATAAGCGTTTATATGATGCTATTAAAGAGAAAGAGGAGCTTTATGTAACAGGCGACTTTGAAGATGATGCAGTAAACAACCGTTTAGCAGATTTAGAAGTTATTTGTGTTGAAGAGGACCCTACTTATGAGTACGATGTAAACATCGGTAAAATCTTAGAAAATGTGGGAATTCCAGCTGATCAACATCTCAACCTTATGTCAACACTCGATAGTGCCGACAAATTCAAAGTTTTACTTGCTCAAGTTCTTTACCCTAAACCAGATGTACTCTTTCTCGATGAGCCTACAAATAACCAGGATATCGAAACAATTACTTGGCTAGAAAATGAACTTAAACGCCATGAGGGTACTCTTGTAGTTATCTCTCACGATAGACACTTTTTAAATGCTATTGTTACAAATATTTTAGATGTAGATTACCAAAAAATTCGTGAGTTTACTGGTACTTACGATGACTGGTATATTGCGGCAAATGTTCTTGCTAAACAGATGGAACTTGACAATGCTAAAAAGCAAAAAGAGAAAGATGAGCTTGAAGCTTTCGTTCGTCGTTTCTCTGCAAATGCTTCTAAAGCAAAACAAGCAACTTCACGTCAAAGAAAACTAGATAAACTAGAGATTGAAGATATAAAACCATCATCTCGCCGTGACCCAAGTATAGTTTTCAAAGCAAAACGTACTATGGGTGATGAAGCACTTAATGTTGTCAATGTTTCTCATGCATATGGTGACAATGCTGTACTTAATGACATTAGCTTTAAAGTTGTTCCAGGTGAAAAAATTGCTCTTATTGGTGGAAATGGTGTTGGAAAATCAACACTTGTAAAAATCCTTATGGAAGAGATAAAACCAAATAGTGGTGAAGTACAATGGGGTGCGACCATAGAAGGTTCTTATTTCCCACAAGATACTGCTGACATCATTGAAGGGGAAGGTACACTTTACGACTGGTTACGTGCCTTTGACCCTAAACGCGAGATTGCTGAAATACGTAACTGTCTTGGTCGTATGCTATTTAATGGTGAACAACAAGAAAAATCTGTTGTAAGTATTTCTGGTGGTGAAAAACACCGTATGATGCTTAGTAAAATGATGCTTGAGGGTGGAAACTTTTTGGTTCTTGATGAACCATCAAATCACCTTGACCTTGAAGCAATTGTTGCACTTGGAGAGGCTCTTCATGAGTTTAAAGGCAATGTTATCTGTGTTTCTCATGACCGTGAGTTACTTGATGCTTTTGCTGATCGTGTCATTGAGATTCAAGCAGATGGTTCTATCATAGACTTTAAAGGTTCTTATGAAGAGTTCGCTGAAGCTAGAGCCAACGGAAACATATAAACGCCATGCCTAAATATAAAGACTTTTTAGGTTTAGGAATAGCAGGAAACTTCGCACTTCACCTTGACCAAGCGGGTGAAGCAGAAGATTTTAAAGATATAATTACACTAGATGAAGCAGCCCCAAAAGGGATGTTTCCTTTTTACCTTCCAAACAACCCCAAAACAACTGCCAAAGAGATTTTACAAACATACCCACTCTCCTCTACTACTATTACTCTTCCAAAAGAGGATGTTAATGTTCAAGCAGAACCAGAGGTTGGACTTATATGTGAACTTAGCTATAGCGATGGTAAAATATCTTCTATCACTCCAACACATTTTGGAGCATATAATGACTGTTCTATTCGTGTGCCAGGAGCAGAGAAAATTAGTGACAAAAAAAACTGGGGTGCAAACTCTAAGGGTATCTCGCAAACACTTCTCAAGATAGACAAGTTTGAAGATGGCGGTATTATGGATAAGTATGCTATTTGTAGTTTTCTTCGCCGTAATGACACCCTAGAAGCATATGGAGAAGATGTAGAGCTCAATGGCTACAGCTACTTTTATACACAACTTTTAGAGTGGATACAAAAGCAAATAAACACTCAAATAGATTTTGGACCACTTGAACCAATTCTTGAGTACATAAAAGCATCTTCCTACCCAAGCCAAGCTATTATTAGCATAGGAGCGACTCGTTATACTCCTTATGGGGAGAGCACTTTCTTAAAAGCTGGTGATGAAGTGCTTATTGTGCTTTATAACAAAGAGACTTACTCATTAGATGAGATTACAAACAAACTACAAAAAAAAGAATATGAAGCTGATGATTTAAGTATTCTTGCACAAAAAGTACTCTAAAAATGTCAAGAGGAAAAAAGCTTGATCTTTTTATAGGTGCAGATTTTAACGACTCTTGGGCAGAGGTACAAAGCCCAAGAAAATCAAAAATAGCTCATGAAATTCTTGAACCTTCAAAACATTTTCTCCACTTTTCTAAAGAGAAACGCCGTGGAAAGACAGTAACTCTTGTAGGTGAATTTCATCTCTCTAAAGAGGATGCAGCCGCTACACTTAAAACACTCAAAAAGAAACTTGGTTGTGGGGGAGCTTACAAAGATGGTTTTATGGAGTTTCAAGGGGAACTTAAAGAGAAACTTCGCCCTCTTCTTATCTCATTAAACTTTAGATTTAAAAACGGACACTAAGAAGCAAGTTCTTGTGTTGTTGCCTCACTTACATTTGAGGTAATAATATATCTGTCGCGACCACTCTCTTTAGCCGCATATAACATCTCATCGGCTCTTGAGATTAGTATGTCATCCACTAAGGCTTCATCTGCAACACAACAAACAACTCCAATGGAAATAGTGACAAACTCATTGACACTAGATTTTTCATGTTTAATCTCTCTAGCTCGAATAGCATCGCAAATATCACGAGCAAGTTTTGCACTGCTAGATTCATCTGTAGCAGTTAAAAGCACTCCAAACTCTTCTCCACCTAATCTAAAAACATAGTCAGTTGGTCTTCGTAAAGTATCTTTCAGTACTTTGGCTACACTTTTAAGAGCATGATCTCCCTCTATATGACCATAAGTATCGTTGTATTGTTTAAAAAAGTCTATATCTAGCATCATAAAAGTGATGTAACTTTTTACACGTTTTGCCTGTTTTAATTCCCTTGAAAAAACAAGGTTGAAATAGCGTCGGTTATGAAGATTTGTAAGCGAATCTGTATAAGAGACACTCTCTAGTTTTTTATTGGCTTTGCGTAATTTTTTTGTTGCTAATTCTAACTTTGTTTGATCATTTTGTATACTTGTAAATACATGATAAGAGATTAAAAGCAGTGCAAGCACAATAAACCCTAGTGCACTCCCTAATTGAACTAAAGTGGTATGAAAATTATGTAAAAACTTTTTTCTTTCATAATGAGCAACACTATTTTCATAATTTATCAATTTTTGTATAACTCTGTCTATATGTGCAATTTTTCTTTCTAAAATACTAATATTGATTTTTCTTAAATTTTGTCCTGCTAAAGTAGCTTTTAAAATTCTTATAAAGTAGTTGTTGGTAGCTTTAATCTCTAAAGCAGCATAATCAACATACTGCATCTCATCATCGCGTTTAAAGTGAGATTCGTAACTTTTCCATTTTTTTCTAATGTTTTGTAAAGAATCATCCATTGTTGCAGCTACATCACTAGGGCTCAATTCTCCACGTGATGCCTTATGTAAGCTCATTCCTAAGCCATTTTGATAATTTTGAAGCACCTCATTTAACTCTGTTACAGGCACAAGCGAACCAAAATAGAGTGAGTCCATACTTTTTTTCATGGCGTTTATTTGTATGGAACCTACAATACCCACACTTATAAGCCCAAGTGTTATAAGTATAAAAAGAAAAAGCAACTTACTTCTAAGTTTTAATGCTTCTATAAACTGCATGGAACTCCTTAATATCAAATGATTAAAAGCATATTTTGTGCCATTATTTATGCAAATACGCTAAAATTTCGATAAAAGATAAAAAAGAGAATATATGGAAGCAAAAGCGATAGTAACCGATAAATATTTTACAATGGATGAGATTAATAAGCATTTAGAAAATGTAGAGTACATTATAATGGCAGCACCTGCTCCTGAAAATTTTCAAGAAACTCCTATCCATTTTACTATTTTTTTGAACACTTCAGAAAAATTTCCCCAAGATGTAAAAGATGCTATTCTCGATAAATTTATGGATGACAATGGTATAAATAACCCACAAAAGGTTCTCTCTCAAGTTATGCCTGTTGGATTTTCTATGAGTCAACAAGACACACCTATGCCTCTTTTACTTATTAAACCAGAAGACCAAGCGAGTATTCCCTATGCACTTATGCACGTCATAGATTTTCTTGGTGATTCAGATAAATTTTACGAAGCCAAAACACATAAATTGACAGGCTGGACATACTCTTACAACTAAGAGTATGTTAAAGTGAGACTTGTTCTATCTCCTCAACACTTTTTGCCACCCCTTTTGAGAGGTTTTCATACCCCTTTTTTGTTACAAGTATGTCATCTTCAATACGAATCCCAATACCACGATACTTTTTAGGAATTTTCATATCATCTTCTGGAAGATAAATACCCGGTTCTATGGTTAAAACCATCCCTTTTTTTAAAGCAATCTCTTTAGATTTTTTTGTCATATAAGGTGCTTCATCATGAACATCTATTCCCATCCAATGCCCTATACCGTGAGGGTAATAAGGTTTATATAACTCTTTTTTTATCGCTTTTTTCAAAGGGCTTTTAAGTATCTCTAACTCTATCATCCCTTTTGTTAGTAGTTTTACTGCTTTTTTTTGTAAATCACTGCGTTTTACACCTGGCTTTATCATGCTTATTATCTCTAATTGTACTTTTAAAACCATCTCATAAAGCTCTTTTTGTGCTAAAGTAAATCTACCAGACTTTGGAATGGTTCGAGTAATATCACTCGCATAGTATTCATACTCACATCCGGCATCTATTAAAATAAGTGCATTTGTATCTATCTTTTTATCGTTACTAATATAATGAAGTGTATTTGCATTATTGCCTGAAGCGACTATGGATGTATAAGCATCACTATAAGCCCCATTTCGCTTGAAGATGTACTCTATCTCTGCTTGAAGTTCATATTCATATGCTACTGATTTCGATTTACTCATAGCTCTATGATGTGCTTGTTTGGTAATACTGAGAGCTTTTTTTATAGTAGCTACTTCTGCATTAGATTTTATAAGACGACTCTTTTGGATTAACAAGGCAACATTTTGAAAACTCGCAACACCCTTAGCATACCTTTTAAGAAGTTTTACTTTAGAGTAGTCCAAAGCAAAATCATAATAAAGCTCTCGAGTACTTTCAATATAATTTTTTAGGTAACGATTGAGTTCATCATACTCATACACTTCATCAACCATAAACTGCTCTTTTGCTTTTTGTGCACCTAGTCGTTTTCCATTCCAAAGTTCTTGTACTTTGTCTTTTTTAGCAACAAATAATACACTCTTTGTTTTTTTTGCTTTTTTTATAAGAACAAGACAGCTTTTATCTTCTTTGAATCCACTCATATAATAAAAATTACTATTTTGTCGAAAAGGAAATTCAGTATCGTTTGAACGAACTTTATAATCTGCACTAAAGAGAATACATAGAGAGTCTTTTTTTAATCTTTTGCTTAAATTATCACGGCGTTTTTTATACTCTGTCTCTTGTATCATTGGCATAACTCATCAAACCATAAAGCACTCTCAGATAAAACATCTTTGAGTGCTCTATTGAGTTCTTCTACACCTGAAGCCGCATTAAGCTCTTTTGTTTGTAATCTTTTAGAAAAAATCTTTGTTGCTATAACTTCTCCCGTTTTTCTCTCTATTAAACTCATGCTTATACGAACATTTACAAAAGAAGATTTCTCATCTTCACTAAAGTACTGCATAAAATCTTCTATATTACTCTCAAGATAATAATCTGTTTTACTTCTCGATTTTGAAATTTGTACATTTTTAAAGAGATTACTTTCACGTAACATCTTTGCTATTTCGGCATTAATGGCTCTATTTGGAGAGAGTGCCCATTGCGATTGATTGAAACTGTTTAATTTATATGTTCCAACGCCATAGTTCATATCCATACTCATTAGTAAATTAGAGCTAAAAGTTTGCCCCACTTTTAGAGACTTATTGGAGCATTTTTGTGCCTTAGAAGTTTCTAGATGAAGTTGTGGAGAGATTCTATACTCTTCTATATGAGGTTGAATTGTTGTACAAGACACAAAAAACAAACCTATAAGTAATGCTATACAAAATTTTATCATCATTTTTCTCCTGGAGCTTTTTGAATCGCTTCTTGTTTATAAAGTATATCTGATGGAGAGCGTTTGTACTGCTCTAGTACCTCTCCTACTTTTATCATTAAGTCTTGCATCTCTACAAAGGTATCATTCATGGTAGGGACTACCTCTGAACTAATCTCTTTAACATTAAACTCTCCACTTGCTACAGCACGTTTAATCTCATCCATAGAGGAACTAATACCAAGATAACTCTCCATAATAGAGTCAAAAGAGTTTGCAATATTATCTTGCCACTTAACACTTTTTTCAATAAGTAGGTCAATATTTGGTGCCATTACATCCATTTTATGACTTAAAGACTCCAAGTTTTTTGCAGACTTTTGTAAAGAGAGCATTGTATCTTCATCTAGTAAAAGGTCAAGTTTTCTTGATACACTTGCACTATGCTTTAAAAGCAATGATATATGTCTTTGATTGTTGTCCCCTAAAAGCTCTTCTGTTTTTCCAAGTGTACGGGAGAGCTTTCCAGAAACTGTTCCTAAAGATTGTTCGAAATTTTCAAAAAAAGACGGTACCGTTTTAATCACTGGGTACTTTTGCCCCTCTTTAGCTTTTAATTCAGGTGCATCATTCTGCCCAAGGTTGAGATTTATGTATGTTAATCCAGTAATACCTTGCGCAGTTAAGCGAGCTACAGTGTCTTCTTTAATAGGTGTAGTTTTGAGTATAGATATACGAACTTCCACCTGCTCTGTATTTTTAGGATTGATTTTTAGATGCGTTACTTTACCAACACTTATACCTCTGTACTTAACGGGTGCTTCAAGGTTTAGACCTAAAACAGACTCATCAAAGTATATAACATAAGTTTTTGTTTCACTCTCACTCGATGGTTTTAACATCCAATAAGTAAAACCTAACATCAGTGTTATGCCAATTAAGACTACCATTCCAACAAGTGTATAATTTACTTTATTATTCATTTCATCTCTCTAAAAAAGGTTTTTACAAATGCACTTTTTGCACTTTTTACATCTGACAAGCTACCCTCATAAACAATTTTTTTCTCATCTATAATTGCTACTTTATCTAAAGTATCATAAATTGATTGTAAATCGTGAGAAACCATTACTATGGTTAAGCCTAACATCTCACGAAGTTGTAAAATTAATGTATCAAATTCTCTTGCTGAAATTGGGTCAAGCCCACTTGTAGGCTCATCTAAAAAAAGAAGTTTTGGGTCCATTGAAAGGGCTCTTGCAAGTCCTGCTTTTTTCTTCATCCCTCCACTTATTTGTGAAGGAAAAAGATGTGCATCTTGTGCTTTAAGTCCAACTAGATGAATTTTGAATTTTACTATCTCATCTATCATATTTTCAGATAAGTCTGTGTACTCTACAAGAGGTAAAGCTATATTGTCTCGAATACTTAAAGAGGAAAAAAGTGCACCTGCTTGAAAGAGGACACCCCATTGTCTTCGCAACTCTTGTGCATCATCGCTACTAATCGTATTGAGATTTTTTCCTAAAACTTTAATATTTCCTGCTTGGTATTTTTGAAGCATAACCATCTCACGAAGTAAGGTTGTTTTTCCACAGCCACTAGGGCCTAAAAGACCATAGATTTCACCCTCGCAAACGGATAGATTTAGGCCATCATGAACAACTCTTTTATCAAATACCGTTCTTACACCCTCTACTTCAATTATATGTTTCAAGTTAAATTCCTAAATTTGTAAATGCAATAGAAAAAATAGCATCGCAAACAATGACCGCAAAAATAGATTCAACAACACTTTTAGTTGTATTAAACCCTATACTTTGTGTATCGTCTTTTACTTTTAAGCCTCTATAAATCCCTATACTTGCAATTAAAAAGGCGAAAAAAGGTCCTTTCACTATGCCTACAAAAAAATGTTTTGCAGCAATTACCTCATTAAATCTATCTAAAAAAAGCTCTGTTGTAATATTTAAGTCAATATTTGCGACCAAGATACCACCTAGCATTCCCATTATATCTGCTACAAATATTAGAAGAGGCATCATAAGCATTAAAGCAATAATACGAGGAAGCACTAAAAACACATAGGGGTCAAAGCCCATTGTTCTCATAGCATCAAGCTCTTCTGTAATTTTCATTGCACCAATTTGTGCAGTAAAAGCAGACCCACTTCGCCCTGCAATGACTATGGCAGTTATAAGAGGGGCTAACTCCCTTAATATAGAAAGTCCAAGCATATCTACAATAAAGATATTGGCTCCATAAATTTTAAGCTGAAATGCTGACTGATAAGCAACAACTAAGCCTATAAGAAAACTTGTAAGTGCAATAATTCCTAAAGCCTTAATAGCTGATTCATTAATTTCAAATGCTATCTCTTTAAAACGAATATTTGTAGAAGACTTCAAATAATGAAACTTTGTCGCAAAAAGTAAGCCCATAAATTCCATAAAAGAGATAAAACCAACATAGTAATTATAAAAAACTTTACCTACAACTTCTAAAAAACTTCTTTGCTCTTTTTTTTTCAAACTTGATTTTTTATCAGTATATTTTTCTACTAATGCTAAAGTTTCTTGTACTTTTGTATTTTCTATAAGTGTAGTGCTATTTTCTAATTGAAGGTTTTGTATAAAAAGAGCTGCGGCTGTATCTATGGAGTTAATTAAACGCAAGTCAATGACTATTTCTTTATATGTAGATAAAGAAAGCTTCGCTATCTGTTCTTGATGCGAAGCTATAGTATAAAGTGAAAGATCTCCACTAAAAACTAGGGAGAGTGTATCATCTGAGATATTAACTTTAAGAGAAGATATCTTCATGGAAAAGTATTAAAAATCTCTCTCTAAAAGTTTATTTACTTTAAGAATTGTAATGATTTTATCTTCTTGCTTACCAACACCTTCTATCATAGTATCATCACCTACAACTGTGTCTGGTGCTGGTCCAATATTTTCTTTTTTAATGCGAATTGCCATAGTTAGTCTGTCTATAACAAAACCTGCAACATCATCACCATGACGCATTACAATAAAACGTGTTTCATCAGAGTGTTTTTTAGGACTTAACCCAAATTTTGTTCGTAAATCAATTAAAGGAATTACCGCACCACGAAGATTAAAAACGCCAAGAACATACTTTGGAACTTGAGGAACCCGAGTCCATGAAAAAGGTTTAATTATCTCTTGAATTGCAAGAATAGGCACAGCATACTCTTCATCACCTATCACAAAACCTACAAGTTGCACTACATCATCAAGCTGATTTTCTGGTGTATTTTGTTGTTCAGATTGTTTATTAATAATTTGCTTTAGTTTATCACTCATTATAAGAACTCCGATTTAAAGTTAACATTTCTTTGAACTACACTCGATAAGTAGTCAGCAGAATAAGGTTTTGTAATATACTCAACCATTCCAGATTCAACACCACGCATACGGTCAGATTTACCTGTACGCGATGTAACAGCAATTAAAGGTAAGTTTTTGTAACGATTATATTTTTTAATCTCTGTTGCTAGAGAGTAACCATCCATTCTAGGCATCTCAATATCAATCAACATTGCATCGAAACTATAATCACTTGCTTTTAAAGTGTTTAGTGCCTCTTGCCCATCTGATGCTTCAACAAGTGTAACACCTAAAGGCTCTAGTGCTTTACGCATAATAGTTCTATCTGTTTTAGAATCATCTACTATCATAATCGTATAATCACTTGCTTTTGTTTTTTCATTACTTGAAGCCTCAGCAGAGTGACTCTCTACCATAGCTGTTGCTTTTACATTTCGTGCCATCTGCATAAGTGCAACAACATCTACAATAAGTGTCACCCCACCATCACCACGAATAGTAGCTCCAGCAACCCCTTCAATACCTTTGAGATAATCTCCAAGAGACTTAATAACTATCTCCTCTTGACCAACTAAAGTATCTACAATAAGTCCTAACTTAGAAGTACCAAGACCAAGCACAACAACATAAGCATGTTCACTTGCATCTAAAATACGTTCTACCTCAAAAATATCTCCAATATGAACAAGAGAAAGAACTTCATCACGAAGACGCATAACTGATTTACCCTCAACTGTATAAATTTCATCTTTTGAAATTCTTACAGTTTCAAGAACTGAGGCAAGAGGAATCGCATAATATTCCTCTTGAACGCCAACAAGAAGTGCTTGAATAATTGCAAGTGTAAGAGGGATTTTAAGTTTCATAGATGTTCCCACACCCACTTCAGAGTCTATATCTATCATACCATTGAGTTTTTCTATGTTTGTTTTTACAACATCCATTCCAACACCACGACCACTTACATTTGTCACAGAAGCAGCAGTTGAGAAACCTGGTTTAAAGATAAGACCAAAAGCCTCTTTCTCACTCATATTATCAGCTTCTTTTTCGGTAATAATCCCTTTTTCAAGAGATTTATTTTTAAGCATATCGGTATCGAGTCCCTTACCATCATCATCTATTTGAATAACGATTTGATTCCCCTCATTGTAAGCTTTTAAACCAATAGTACCTGTTTCATCTTTTCCTTTTGCTAGACGTTCCTCTGGCGTTTCAACACCATGGTCACATGAGTTACGAATAATATGAACAAGAGGGTCACCAATCTCTTCAACGATTGATTTATCAAGTTCTGTATCTTCTCCAGATATCACAAGTTCTATCTTTTTATTGAGTTCGCGAGAAAGGTCACGAATCATACGAGGAAATTTATTGAAAACTTTTCCAATAGGTAGCATACGAGTTTTCATAACGGCAATTTGTAAATCGGTTGTAACAAGAGAAACAATACTTACTACTTGATTGAGTTCTTCTAAAAACTCTTCACCCTCATAGCGTTCTTCAACATCATCATTAATTTTTATAAGTCTATTTTTTGCAAGAACTAACTCACCAATAAGGTTCATAAGGTGATCAAGTCTTTTAACATCTACACGAATTGTTTGCTCAACTGTTGCAGGAGCACGTTTTGCAGGTGCAGCTGCTTTTGGAGCTTCACTCTCTTTTTTAGCTTGAGGTGCAGGTGTTGGTACGGGAGTAGGTGCTGGAGTTGGTTCAGGTGTAGGCTCAGGAGTGCTCTCTTCTGATTCTTTCGCTTCATCTTCTGAAGATGGCATAGTTGGTACAGCTTCCCCTGCTGCAATTTTTGCAGCACGTTTTGCTTTATCTTCCTCTTGGCGTTGATTAAGAAGTCTTTCTATCTCTGCTTCAATCTCATCCGGATCCATACTGTCATAATCTGGTTCATCTTCTTCTTGAGCAACTGTGCTACTCTCTTGGATTACCGGCTCTTCTACTGGAGCTGGTGTTTCAACAACAGGTGAAGCAACATTACCATCACCACCACTTACCTTATCGAGTCTAGCAACACAAGCAGAAACATCTATCCCTGCATCAGCACTTGTATCACGAATAGTTTCAAGAAGTGCTTTCATAAGGTCAATAGATTCTAAAATAACATCCATAATATCTGGAGTAATAACAAGGTCACCATGACGTGCTTTATTTAAAACATCTTCCATATGGTGTGTTAAATGTGTTAGTACATCAAAGTTTAAAAACGAAGAAGCACCCTTAACAGTATGTGCAACACGAAAGATTCCATTGAGCAGTTCTAAATCTTCTGGGTTTGTTTCTAATTCAACTAAATCTTCATCTAGCTTCTCAACTAATTCAAAGGACTCAACTAAAAAATCCTGTAATATCTCTTGAAATTCATCCATATTTACACTCCTACTTCATATGTGCACGAACAACACGTGCTACTTCATCATAAAATGAACTTGCTTGGAATTTTACCAAGTAAGCTTCTCCACCAGCTTCTAAACCTCTACCTTCACTAAAGTGATCGCTTATAGAGGAGTTAAAGACGATTGGTATATTGTTAAATCTTCCATCTTCTTTCACATTTGCCGCAAAATGAAAACCATCCATTCTTGGCATCTCAACATCAGAAATAATGATTTTAAGATTATTTTCTAAGTTTTCACCATATGCCTCATAGAGCTCATTAAGTTTTACTAAGCCCTCTTCGCCATCCATCGCTTCAACAACCTGAAAGCCCATTTTTATAAGAGCCTCTTTTACTATTTTTCTGGCTGTAGAACTATCATCAAGGACAAGAGCTAAACCTGAAAACTCTTCTAATTCTTGTGGAATATTATCAACATCTGGTTCATAAAGTCCCAAATCTTGAACAACCGATTCAAGGTCTAAAATAAGAAGAACATTATCTCCCTCTATTTTAGTAACACCTGTAATTTTACTACCATCTAATGTGCCAGTACCACTTACAAAAGTAGCAGGTTCAATGTCGCTCCAATTAATGCGACGAATACGTTTTGCTTCATGAACAATAAAACCTATAAGTACATTATTAAATTCTGTAATAATAACACGGGAGTTAGCCTCAACACCTTCTGGCTCAACGATACCCATCCATTTTGCTAGATTAACTACGGGAATAACAACATCACGCAGGTCAAAAATACCCTCAATAAAATCAGGTGTTCCAGGTAGTTCTGTTAAAAAAGGAACACGAATAATTTCACGAACCTTAGAAACATTAATACCGTATATGCCCTCATATACTTCATCATCTTCTTGTTTGAGTATACGAAAATCTACAAGCTCCATCTCATTAGAGCCAACTTTAAGCGAATTATCATTCATTTTTATATCCCTTTAGAGAAACTCTTTTCTTCTAATAGTTCATTATCTTGAATTGATTTTACAATAAAGTATCTTTGATTGCAAGCAAAAGCAGCTAAATTTATGTAGTTTAAATCTTTCCATCTATAGCGTTTATTTTGATGGTAATGTCCCTCTATAAAATAATCACAACTATACTTATTTATAATACGATTTTGAATAAATTTTTCAAAACCACTAAACTCATTACAATCATCTTTTTTCTCTAAATGTTTATCAACAAAATTAATAATAGAGTGTCGAGTAAGATTATCTATAAATTTTAAAATCAAAAGGACAAAAGGGTTTCTAATAAGGGCTGTATATATTTTATATCCAACTGCTCCATCAAAATCGCCATGGGCAAGTAAAATTTTTTTCTCTTGATAACTTAGCATTATTGGTTGCATATTTATGGGGACTATAGTCATATTTTGAAAAATTTTATGCAGTTGAAAATCATGATTTCCCTCAAGATAAATCACATCTATTTTGAGGGATATGGCGTTTAACATATCTATAAGAGTTTGATTTGCTTTATATGTATAAGAGATACCACCAAAAAGGTTATCGAAAATATCGCCCATAAGAATTAACTGTGGAATTACCCTTTTTTCTAAAAAAATCTCTTCTATAAGAAAAAAAAGTTCAGGACGACTTGGAGAATAGTGTGCATCTGAAATAATCAGTGCACCCTCTTGAATTTTCAGTTGTTTATGGAACATAGGCTATATTAGATATGCCTGTATTTTCATCAAGTCCCATCATAAGGTTTGCATTCACTACGGCCTGGCTTGATGCACCACGAAGAAGATTATCTATAGCAGATGAGATAAAAAGCATATTTCCCTTACGTTTTACATAGATGTCACAAAAATTTGTTCCAGACACATTTTTCATATCTACTGGAATCTCGCTTATACGTACATTCTTTTCATTTTTATAATACTCTTGAAGATGAGAAAGAGCATCAAACTCCCCCTCAACTTGAATGTAAATAGAGCTTATCATACCACGAGTAAGTGGTATAAGGTGAGGCACAAAATTTACCTCATCAAATGCAATACCTAGCTTTTGTGCAATCTCAGGTGCATGACGATGCATTAAAGGGTTATAGGCAAATAAATTATCGTTTACATTTACAAAATGTGTTGTCTCACTTAGTTTTTTTCCAGCTCCACTTACACCTGTTTTGGCATCTATAATAATAGGCGTACCCTCTTGGCGTTTTTCCATAAATGGTAAAAGCCCAAGAATTGAACAAGTTGGAAAACATCCTGGATTTGCCACTAAAGAAGCTGTCTTAAGCTCCTCTCTAAACATTTCAGGAAGACCATAAACAACATTTTCTAAATTTTCTACATCTGTATGGGGTACATAAAATTCTTCATAAACCTCTTGTGTAAGTCTATAATCAGCAGAAAGATCTACAACTTTTACACCCAGTTTTCTAAGTGGTTTTACATAGGCCATAGCTGTTTTATGTGGAAGTGCTAAAAAGACTAAATCACATTTTTTTGCAATCACTTCAACATCTGCTTTTTCTACCTTATCTTCACAAACGCCATGAAGAGAAGGGTGAAGCTTATTAATAGTTGTTCCACCTTCAGAATTTGCTATATATGTAAGTGTAAAACTTGGATGGTTGAGCAAAATTTTTACAAGTTCAAGACCCGTATACCCTGTTGCACCGACTATACCTACTTTTATATCTTTACTCATAACTATTTACACTCAAACACTATCTCTTGGTATTTTACCTCTTCTATCTCAAACTCTTTTTCTCCACCTGGAAGGCGAACTTTCACCTCATCGCCCTCTTCTAAACCTAAAAGTTGTCTAGCGAGTGGTGAATTAAAAGATATAAGACCCATATCTGGATTAGACTCACAACCACCAACGATTGTATATGTCATCTCTTCATCTGTATTAAGGTCTGTCATGACAACAGTAGAACCAAAACTAATCTTAGTATGAGCAAGTTCTGAGGGGTCAACAATCTGAGAATTTCCCAAGATTGATTGCAACTCTGCAAGACGATTGTCTATATTTTTTTGCATCTCTTTGGCAGCATGGTATTCTGCATTTTCTTTAAGGTCACCATGTTCAAGTGCTTCTTCTATATCTTTTACTACCTGAGGACGTTTTACCTCTTTTAAATCTTTTACTTCTGCTTGTAACTTTTCGTAGCCGAAAAGTGTCATTGGCTCTACTTTTTGCATAATTGTTCTCTTTATGTATTTATTTTATTTTATTTGTAAGATTATATCAAAATTCTTATAGCTTAAAAAAGTGCTTTCATAAGTTTTGTCTTATCTACCGACTCAACCGCTTTATCTGAATCTACACTCTTTTTAACATCTTCCATTTTCATATCTGTTCCCTTAGAAACTGCTTGCATCGCTTTCTCTTTGTCAACAGAGTCACTTGCCTTGTCTTTATCTACAGCATCTGCAATACCACTCATATTAAAAGCAAATGCAAAAGAGCTTAGTGTCATAAGTGTTAAAATTATTTTTTTCATAAGAATAAATTCCTTTTTTTGTTTTAATTATAGCTAAATTCTTTGTAAAAGAGACAAGTCAAACTTGATGCTCTGCTCTTTACACTCAATATACAATATACAAGCAGATTTACGTAAAGAGAGTGCGTCTACAATCCCTTCAAGAAGTATTATTTTTTCATTAGTAACGGGGTCTTTTGCATACAAAACGCCATCTGCTACAACAAACTCCCGTCCACCGCCACAACCATCACCAACTATACCTATACAAGAGAGCTTAGAACCAGCTATCATCTTCACAATCCTCTTTTGCATCACTTAAAAATTCTTTATAATCCTCAGAATTTTTATTTAAAACTATATACTCATCGTAAGTATAATTTTTAAAAGTTGCATCATCCATACATCTACACAGTTTTGTATCATTCGTATCTTTACAATGTGAAAGCATCAATGTTTTTTGCTCCTCTTGCCAACCTACATAAGAGTTATAGTAAGGGTAAAGTGCCCAAATAGCAAAACCTATGGTAAATACTATATTAAATATATACTCGCGTTTACGAGTTTCAAAGTACTTTTTTACATCATAAGAGATTAAAATAATAAAGACTATTTGTATCCCTATATTAAACCAATCACTATCTAAAAAATCAAACAACTTTTGCCTCTCTTATCTTTTTTATCGCTTCAGAACACATGGTAAGCCCAAAGCTCGCAGTCACACCCATAAAGCTTCCTTTCTCTTTAACAACTATCTCTTCGGAGGAAAAAATCACTTTATATTTTTTCTTAAAGCCCCGTTTTTTTAATTCATAACGTATTTTTGAGCCAAATTTATCGCCGTAACTTTTCCAGATATCATCTACTTTTATCTTTGTAGGGTCCATTCTTTTAGCACTACCAAAAGAGCTTATAAGTTTTTTGTAGCATTTTTGAGCGAGAGCAAGTTTGGCATTTCTATCGTCTATGGCATCTAAAACCAAGTCATAAGGCTCAAAGTCAAACTCCAACACCCACTCTTCATCTATGCGTTTGTTTATTATTTTTAACTCTGGGTAATGCTCTTTGAGTGCCTCAACTTTTACTTCGCCCTCGTGAAGTTCTGACCACATCTGACGATTTTGATTACTCTCATCATAAGTGTCAAAATCTACAATGGTGATATCTCTCACACCTGAACGGTACAAACAATCAAGACAAAAACT
>Ga0256828_1000641_pt1 | contig 23018 bp, 25 predicted proteins | sample CV88metaG_FD_185993 | JGI IMG/M metagenome (GOLD analysis project Ga0256828, IMG submission 185993) | Hydrothermal vent microbial communities from East Pacific Rise, Pacific Ocean - CV88 | ecosystem: Environmental > Aquatic > Marine > Hydrothermal vents | place: Pacific Ocean: East Pacific Rise...
TACAAGAAGGAACACTAGACAATAATAAGATATTTATTTTTGATAATTACTACGTAGAAACTGGAGATAATTTTAATTTAGACGATAAGGTCGAGGTTAAAATTAACGATAAGTATTTTATTAATAAAGTAAAGAATAGGGATTTTATTGGTATTTCACGTATGATCAATGATAATGGAGAGATAAATCCTATTTTAAAAACCGAACGATATAGTTATTTAAGATATAACTTAAATTCCAAAGTTCTTTCGTTTAACGACAGTTATGATATCGATAATGATATAATTTATTTTCATCATAGAGTAGTTGAAAGTTATTTAGATTTTTTAGATAATGAAATAAAAATAGAACAACGTTCTGAGGCGTATGGTACACGTAGAGTAGTTTAATTAATAAAATTAATTTAAATCACACACAGGTGAAGTTATGAAAATACATTTTTATAAAAATACAAAAACAACAGTGATAGATAAATTTATCTATCACTGGCAAAAAATTTTAAAATTTAAATATCCGCAATATACTCACGTGGAGATAGAAATAGACGGGGTCTTCTACACTAGTTCCTTTAGAGATAAAGGCGTAAGAAAAGCCAGGATAAAATATAAGCCAGAGAATTGGGATTATATAGAGATAGATATTAATAAAGAAGATGAAACAAAAATTATAGAGTTCTTTGATGAACATATATCTGACAAGTATGACATATTTAATATTATTTTTAATAAGATTTTAGGACTCGGAGCAGACGATCCGTCAAACTGGATATGCTCAGAGATATGCGCTAGAGCTATATTAGAGACTAGTTTGAATATTGTTTACCCTAGGGAACCAAAAGATATCTATCCGGCAGGATTCTATACATATTTAGATAATTTTATAAAGGAGAAAGCATGTTAATAAAACTTCATAGAACAGAATCTGTAAAATTGGTTCTAGACAGTATAAAACAGTTAGAATTTAAAGAAAATATATCTATATCAACAGATGATATTAATTTTAAAACAATATCTCCTGATAAATCACCAATAACGTTACGTTCTGATTTAACAGTATATATTAGGTCGAAAGATAGGAATTTTGGAGAGATATATTTAAACGATGTGATTTTTCTAGAAGACCTACCTGATAATTATAGTAATTCTAGCATTAGTACTGATTACATAAAGTCTATTAACATAGAGGACAATAAGTTAATAATTATAGATTCGTCAAACAATTCTGTAGAAAAAGAGATTAGTTCTACTTTAAGTAAAACAGACTCACCAGTAATTAATAACATAACAATATACACAGGACAGAAAAAGAAACTACCTATAGAAAATTATAATTCGAACTTACTTTATAATACAAATTCTGAAAAAATCGAGATTAAATCTGATGGAATTTATATAAAACCGGTATATATAAATAACTACACAGAAACGTTTGAGATAGTTATTTACGCGACAGAGCAAGGAAAAATAATATCTAATCCGTGTTATTTTACTATAACTGTTATAAACTTAGAAAAACAAACACAAGATATTGGTTTTAACTTTGTTAAGGGTAGAATTTTTACAATAGATAATATTAAAGAAGATGATATAGTTTCATATTCAGGCTTTGAGATTAATTTAGATTAAGGATTGATGATGCCGTATGCAATAACAAATATAAAAAATGAACCAGCAGAAATTAAATTTAAGACTCTAGAAACAAATGAGAGTTTTGATTACATAACAACAGATATAACACTAAGAACGAAACTTAACAAAATTTTAAAATATGATTCAGATACAAATACATTATTTTTAGACGGAGTATTAGAAGGTAAAAGTGATAAATTACTTTTAATAGAAAAAAACGGTAATACTACGACTGTAAATATAGAGAATAAAACGTTAGAGCAAGATGATAATAACTTCTCTAACATAATAAAAACAAAATTCGGAGAAGAAGATTCGGATATTATAACAGATAAACTTGATAGAATTAGAACTACAGATAGGTTAAACTACGCTGAGAGAGGTTGTAGAGCAGGAGACTATATATGTTATTTAGACTACACGCATAAGAAAATTGTCTTATTAGATTTAGAAGGAAATCAGACTAAATCTATAGATTGTTATGATAATTTTAAATATGTATATAATATTTTTGATGATAGTGATAATATTTATATAGCATGTTCAAAGTTTAATGATAAATTTATTGTAATAAGTAAGTCAGACATAGGTAATATAGAAAAATTATCAGAAGATAATACAACATATTTAGAATTAAATTTAGACAATATAGATACAGATAAATTTACATTGGGAAAGGTTTATCGTAATGATTATATGGTTTATGACAATAACGTTATATTCTCAATAGAGTCTAAAGGTATATTTTATTTTAATTTAGATATGAAAGAAGTTTACTGTATATCTGACGATATTGATATTAAGGATAGAATTTTATATTCTTTTGTACTTGTGGATAACGAAATTTATATTTTAGCGTGTGGTTCTACAAGAATAATTTATAAAGTCGATTATGATGGATCGTCTTTCGAGATCTCTACATATATGACTCATGGACGATATTTAGATAATGCTGCTAAATCATATTTTGTAATAAATAGTAAGATATATGATCATGTAAGAGGTCAAATTATCGATATTGAAAATAAAACTTTTAATGCTATGCCACATTTGATTAGAAGGTTACCGTATTTAAGAGCTGTTCCTTATATATTTAATGGTAAATTATTATATCCTTATAATGGATACCTATATAAAGCAAGTTTAGATATTGATAAAATAGAACTTTTTAATCAGACGATCGTAAATATAGATACGAAGTTAAATGAATCATATAGTCATTGTACTATTGATACTGAACTTAAATATATAATAAATGACGTAGACTATACAGACAAACTTACAAAAACTACAGTAAACATAAAAAAGAGTTTGGTGAGTTCAAACTTCACAATAGCTTTTGATACTCTGTTAACTGATATAGGTCAAGTCATAAAAATTGGTAAAAATAGAGTTTCCGCGGACAAATTTATAACATATGCATTTAAAAAGAAGGATTAGACATGATCGAAAAAAGATTTATAACAGATGAAGATAATAATATCGTAGAAGAGTTTTTTGACAACGTCACTGGTAAATCAGGTACAGATGAAGACATTAAAAAAAGATTTAGGACACAACAAATTAAAGGAGATATTTACGATCTCATAGCTCAATCTTTACAATGGAATAGTTTACTTACGTCGTTAATAAAAGATCTTTATGATGTTCTTGATGCTGAAGTTAAAGATAAACTACCACAAGATAAACGATATTTGATAGAAGCTTCATTTAATTACTTTGGTAATATAGAAACTGTCGCTGATGTCAAACTTAAAAAAGAAGGTTTTGATTTCATAAAGAAAATTTTTGATAAAGAAGCCGAGACAGCTGAACTTTTCAAGTAGAACATAATGTTCTACTTGTGAAATGTTTTTTTTTTTCATTTGATTTAACGAAAGGTGAATAAATGAAAAAATATATAATAAAATTAAGCAAATGCAAAACTGTAGAAGTAGTACTTAAAATAAAAGAACTAATAAATATGAGTAAAGAAAAAAACATACAACAAGCACTAGTTAACTTAGGTAATGATATAATAGTAGATGGTATTATAGGACATAACACAGTTAACGCAATATGCAAAACAAGAACAAATTCTCTTTTAAAAGAACTTGATAAATTAGAGGTGAATGAGTTTAAATTAAACGAAAAAGAGTCTATACTTAGCTATCTAGCTAAAGAAGAAGGTGATTATTATCATTGGAATAAAGGAGAACACACATATACAACTCCTTACGGTGTATATAAATATGCTAATCCAAAATCAAAGATTATAAAATTCTCAGACAAGTTAATAAAAAAATATAAAATATACGAAACTAAACAAGGTATAAAAAAACTAAATTCTTTTATAACACAGGAAGAACGTAGAATCATAAGAGATCTCGCGTATGAGCTTTATAAGAAGAAATATATAAATAATAATATAGATAAGATTTTGATAGGAAAAGATTATAAACACACAAGAATAAGTATATTTAGCTTCTCGGTCAATGCTGGTCTATCTAGAGCCATGTTTAAATTACAACAGACAATAGGAGCATATCCAGATGGACTTATAGGTGATGAAAGCATTGGTAAATTAAGAAATTGTAGATTATCAGATAACGAGTTAAATATTAGATATTTAAATAATATTAAAAGGTATTACGATACTTTAATTAGTGAAGATCCTGATAAGTATAGTATATTTAAAAACGGATGGTACAATAGATTAAGACGATTAGGTTTAAAAATATAACTTATATGAGGAAACTTCCTCATATAAGTTTTTTAAACTCTTCTCTTATTTTAGAAACATCCAGTTTAGTTAAATTTACACTATTATCTATTAACAATTTCATACCTTCGTTATCGTTAAAATCTCTAATATAATATATCTGTTTTATACCAAACGAAATTAATAACCTTGAACATCTTATACATGGAAAATCTGTTATGTAAATAGTTGACTTATCTATATCGTCTATATGGTTTTTACTTATTAATTCTTCTTCTGCATGTATTACAGTGTTGAATGTTTTATCGACAGGCAACATAACTTCATCACAACATATATGTTGTCCATGATGTTCGTTACCACACTCTAAACACTTGTAAATTATATGTTCACAGTTTGAGTTACCAGGGTTAATATTCTTATTAAGGTATGTTTTAAATACGCCATTGTTAAAATAACCAGCACACACTTTTCTACTACAACATTTCGATCTTTTAGAGGAAGCTAAAAGCAATTCAGTTATTTTTATTAAATTCATTATAAGTCCTTTATTTTTTATGTATTTCATTTAATTGTATAATCACAAAGATTTAAGGATTTTATTATGATAAACGTTATTAAAAGAACAGGTAAAAAAGAGAGTTTAGATTTTAGAAAAATTCAAAAACAGACTGGTCCAGCAACAGAAGGACTTGAAGGTGTTTCGGCTTCTGAATTAGAAATGGACGCAAAAATAATATTTAAAGACGGAATAAAAACGTCAGATATACAAACGACACTAATAAAGACAGCAGTCGATAAAATTGATATAGATAGTCCTAATTGGACATTTGTAGCGTCTAGACTTTTTATTTACGACATATATCATAAAGTAAGACATTCTACTGGAGGTATAAGTCTAAAAAACACTATAACGAAAGGACAAGAGATTAAACTCTATCAAGACGGCATAGAGATTTTGTATGATTTAGATGAGCTAGACTCATATATAGATAATAATAGAGATCAACAATTTACATATTTAGGTATTAAAATGTTATCTGATAGATATTTATTAAAAGATAGAGACGGTATAATAATAGAAACTCCACAACAATTATTTATGGGTGTTGCGATGTTTTTAGCTCAAAATGAAACAAACAGAATGTATTGGGCTAAAAAATTCTATGATATATTGTCGAAATTTGAGGTCATGTCAGCCACACCAACTTTATCAAACGCTAGAACTACACATAGTCAGTGTTCTTCTTGTTATATAGGCTCGACAGATGATTCTGCAGAAGGCATATTAGATTCTCTTAAAGAGATGGCGTTACTATCTAAATTTGGAGGTGGTATAGGATGGGACTGGAATCAGATCAGAGCTGGACTTTCATCTATAGATAAGTTTAAAAATGTAGCAGGCGGACTCATACCGTTCTTAAAGATAACTAATGATCTTTCCATAGCTTTTGATCAACTAGGTACAAGACCCGGAGCGATAGCTGTATATGCAGAACCATGGCATATGGATATAAAAGATTTTATAGATCTTAAGAAAAATTCAGGTGAAGAAAGAAGGAGAACACATGAGTTATTTCCAGCGTTATGGTTAAATGATTTATTCTTCGAGAGAGTGGTCGAAGATTCATACTGGACACTATTCGATCCATATGACGTTAGAGATCTTTCTGAATTGTACGACGATGACTTTAAGAAAAGATATATAGAGTATGAAGAAGATTCTAACATAAGAAAAGAAATCATTTCTGCTAAAAATTTATGGAAAGAGATTCTAAGAAGTTATTCTGAAACTGGTAATCCGTTTTTGTGTTTTAAAGATGAGGCCAATAGGAGAAATCCTAATAAACATGTAGGTGTAATTAGATCATCAAATCTTTGTACAGAGATATTTCAAAATACGAAATACTCAGAAGAACACATAAGGGTTTATTTCGATGATGGAATAGATTATCAAGATTTTACAGATCCAAGAGTTAAAATAGAGACAGATGAAGGATTGCTTAAAGAACCATATAAGTTAACAAGTACAGATCATTTATCAGGAAGACAAGTATATTGTACAGAGAAGATAACTGTTAAAGGTCAAACAGCGGTATGTAATTTAATGTCTGTTAATTTATCTAAGATTAATGCGAAAGAAGATTTTGAAAGAGTCGTACCTATCGCTGTTAGAATGTTAGATAACATAATAGATCTAAATTTTTATCCTACTAAAAGGGTTAAAGATACCAACTTGAGAACTAGAGCAGTAGGTTTAGGCGTTATGGGTGAAGCACAGATGCTTGCAGAGAAAAGTATACTATTCGGAACTAATGAACATTTAGAATGTATCGACGAAATTATGGAGACGTTTAGTTATAACGTTATTAAGTCTTCAGTAGATTTAGCTAAAGAGAGAGGTGTATATCCCGACTTCGAAGGATCAGATTGGAGTAAGGGAATTTTACCTATTGATACAGCAAATAATAACGCTAAAAAACTTATTACAAGAAAACATAGAGAAGATTGGGATACGTTAAGAGAAGAAACAAAAAAAGGTATAAGAAATGGTTATTTAATGGCAATAGCACCTACAAGTTCTATATCTTTACTTACAGGGACTACACAAGCCATAGAACCAGTCTTTAAGAGAAAATGGTTTGAAGAAAATAGCAGCGGTTTAATTCCTGTATGTGCACCTAACATATCGCCAAAAACATGGAGCTATTATCCGACAGCATACGAAGTTAAACAAACAGATATTATAAAACCAGCAGCCATAAGACAAAAATGGATAGATCAAGGTCAAAGTTTAAATATCTTTATAAATCCACATGAAGTTTCAGGTAAAGTTCTGAATGGTATTTATACTTTAGGACATAAGCTAGGTCTTAAGAGCACATATTATTTAAGAAGTCAATCACCAGAGTTAAAAGAAGATATTCAAGATAGATCGTTAGAATGTTTTGGATGTCAATAAACTTTTTAAGAGATAACACATATGTGTTATCTCTATAGTTTTTTATTTATATATTATAAATAAGACTAACTAGATTAAGGTGTCTCAAATTTGAGATTAAAATATTTCATGAAAGGAAATAGTATGGATATTTTTAAAAGCATAATAGAGTCTAACGAATCTATTAAAAATGAAGTTCTGTGTTTTTCTTGTGATAAAGATTACTGCTGCAAGAATAGAGTAGATATAGACGTATTAAACTCTGAGTTTGAATTTATATCTAAAAACTTGATTAATAAAGATTTAAAGAAAAAGATTAAAAAAGCGAGAAAGCAAAAAAGTAAACGCGGAACTTTTACATGTCCGTTTCTTGCTGATGGTAAATGCAGTATATATGAATTCAGACCGTTGTCTTGTAGGACATTTTTTGCACTTAAAGATAATGAAGATTCTACACCAGAACAATGTTTAGATCATGATAATTATCATAATCTTTTAACAACATCAAGCTTTGTAAATTATTTGGCTAGTTCAGATTATAGAAATGAACTTCTAAATGGTTATAAAAGTATTTTAGACTTATAAGGAGAAGACATGATAATGAATGTTAGCACACATTATAGCTTAAAACATATTAACGGAGAATCTGAAAGAGAAACTATAAAGCAAAAAGAGATCAAGGAAATTTTCGATCGAAATATTAACTGTAAAGTAAAAAAAGATTTCCGTTTAACTAAGAACCGTAATTCTGCGATGAATAAATTCTTAAAGAAACTAGAGTATAAAAAGGATTTTACTAATAAAAGCATTACATATAGAGGTCGTTATAATAAGATGAAATTTCCAGATAGAAACGAAACATCTAATAACGAACCTTTAAATACGAAATATGAAAGTAGATGGTATAATTCATACCCAAGTTTACGAATACATAACGAAATAGAGTCTTACATGATACGTTTACATATAGATAGGAATTATCCTCAAATATTAAAAACATTATACTGGAAACATAACTTACAGATAAATTTTGAGAATTTTCTAAAAGATTTCTTTAAAGGAAGTAGTCATTTAAATTTAGTAGATGAGTTTTCCTATAACTTAAATGACTTTGTTTCTGTTTGTAAAACAAAAAGAGATTTAGCGAGTCTGTTTATGATTTTATATGGTCATAGATTTGATACATATATCGTCGATAAACTAATAGCAAAATGGTAAAAACAATATAATAGAGCACAATCACATAATGTATTAATAGGATTTGGTTTTGCTAGTTTAAAAAAGAAACATATAGTTAAGGTCGATGATTTAACTATATATTTATAAAAATACAAGGGAGAAAAAATGATATTAAATAAACCCACGTGGTTGACAAACGATGACATATCTACTATATGTCAGTTGGAAAAAAAAATAGATAATCCTATTTTTGTTAGAGATTATAAGTTAGAGCTTATGGAACGTATCAAACTGATACACGATAGCATTTTGAAAGTTATAAAAACTAAATCTAACATAAGATATGTTGATGTTTTAAAACCTATACTCGATAAAGAAAATATATGGATTTAATTACTTTATTTACTGTAATTAGCTTGATAATATCTAGAAAGGATAAAAAATGAACCAAATAGAAAAAGTCGATATAGAACAGTCGTTATCTGAATCTTATTTAGATTACTCATTGTCAGTTATAACAGGAAGAGCTTTACCAGATGTAAGAGACGGACTTAAGCCGGTACAACGAAAAATATTATACGGTATGTATGAGTTAAATGCTAATTATAATTCACCATATAAAAAATCAGCTAGAATTGTAGGAGACGTCATAGGTAAATATTCTCCACACGGTGATAGTGCTTGTTATCAAGCATTAGTTAGAATGGCTCAACCGTTTAATATGTCTGTTCCTCTGATAGACGGTCAAGGTAACTTCGGATCTATTGATGGAGATTTTGCCGCGGCTATGAGGTATACAGAGTCTAGGCTTTCTAAAACAGCTAACGTAATTTTAGAAGATCTTGATAAACGCACAGTCGTATTTAAACCTAACTATGATGGTTCGTTAGAAGAACCACAGGTCTTACCAACTCCATTACCTAATCTTTTAATTAATGGATCGTCAGGTATCGCTGTCGGATATTCAGTAGAACTTCCGACACATAACATTCTTGATTCTTTAAAGACGTGTTTATTTTTTATTAAAAATCAGCACTTAGAAGATGAAGATATTGTAGATGGAATGATAGATATATTAAAAGGACCGGACTTTCCTACTGGAGGAATAATTTTCGGTAAAAAAGGAATATACGACACCTATACAACAGGCAGAGGTAAGATAAAGCTAAGAGCGAAAATAGATGTTATAGAGACTGACAAGAAAAAACTACTTATAATAACTGAGTTACCGTATCAGGTAAACAAATCTAAATTAATAGAAACTATAGCAAGTTTAGTAAGAGATAAAGTTATACAAGATATTTCTAATATTCAAGATGAATCTGATAGAAGAGGTATATCGATAGTCATAACACTTAAGAAACAAGCACATTCAGAGATTGTACTGAATAAGTTATATAAACATACAGATTTAGAAAAATCTATCTCAATGCGTTTTTTAGCTATTGAGAATGACACTCCTAAAACATTTAACTTAATACAATATATGACATCGTTCATAAACTTTAGAAGATCAGTCGTTATAAAAAGAACTTTATTCTACTTAGAAAACGCTAAATCAAAATTACATATACTCGAAGGATTAGAGACTGCTTTAAGTAATATAGACGATGTTATTAAAATAATAAAAAAGTCTAAAGATAACAAAGAAGCTATAGATAGACTTATATTAAAATATAACTTCTCTATCAAGCAGGTAAAAGCGATTCTAGAAATGCGTTTATCAAAACTTACAAATCTCGAGAAAGATAAACTTTTAGAAGAGATGAAAAAACTTAATAAGTTAGTTAAGAAATATTCAACAATCTTAAGAAGTGCAGCAAATATAGATAAAGTTATTGAGAATGAGTTTTTAGAACTTATAGAACTTTATAAGAAGTATAGTAGAAAAACAGATATAATCGACAATTATAAAGAACTAGGTCTCGAAGATGTAATACCAAATGAAAATATGATAATAACTCTATCACACAGAGGTTATATAAAGAGAACACCAGCGATAAATTATAAAACACAGAACAAAGGAGGAACTGGTAAAACAGGGGCTAAAATATATGATGATGACTTTTTAAAAGACATATATCATATGATGTCTCATGATAGAATTATATTTATAACTAATTTCGGTAAAGCATTTGGTTTAAGAGTTTACGAAATACCTGAGGCGTCTAGAACAGCAAAAGGTGTTAATATTGTAAATCTTATACAACTTACAAAAAATGAGAAAATAATTTCTATTATACCTGTTAAAAAAGATTATGAAAAAGATTCTACATTGTTAACTATAACTAGAAACGGTCTTGTTAAACAGACTATGCTAAATGAATTTGACAATATAAGATCTAACGGATTAATTGCTCTTAATATCGCAGATAACGATGAGGTTTTAACAGGAAAGATATCAAACGCATCTGTTAAGTCTATAATGTTACTAACTAAGTTAGGTAAAACAATAAGATTTAACATATCTCAAGTACCAACTCAAAGCAGAAATACAAGAGGTGTTAAAGCTATAACACTTAATGAAAATGATTATATTGTTGATTTTGTTCTAGTGAGAAATATTGATGATAAAGTACTTATAATAACAGAGAAAGGTATAGGTAAAATATCTTCTATACGAGATTATAGGAGCCAAAATAGATCAGGTAAAGGTCTGATAGGTATAAAACTAAACGATAAAACAGGTTTAGCTTTGTCATCTATTATCATAGAAGAAAATAAAGATATAATGTTGCTTGAGTCATCGGGTAAAATAGTTAGGTTGGATCCAAAAACTATAAGAGTTACATCAAGAGCAACTTCAGGAGTTAAACTTATAAAACTTAATAAAAATGAACTCGTCATAGGTGTTACAAAAGCGGAAAAGCATATAGAAGATTAATCTTCTATATGTATTTTTTTTTTCGTTTAACTTGAATTTTTTAAGAAAGGATTGTTAATGGCTACAACATTAGAAGTAGATGAAAATTCTTATTTGGAGTTTAAAGATCCTATAGGTGATGTATTTGATAGAGATTGGTTAGATTCAGCTTTCATGGTATCTTTAGGTGAACTTCAAGACGAGGGTAAAGCCAACTTGTTTTTTACTATGGCAGATAGAATGTTGACAGATAGCAGTGTCGGTGGTTCTATAGAGATTAATCCTGAGTACCAGTTTACGAGGTATTGTGATATACCACGTCAAGGTAGACGATTTGATAATGCGGAAGACGGAGCATTTGGTCCAATGGATTATAAAGTAGATTCCGAAGGAAAAAATGTAAATGGTTATAAACTCGGTAACGGAAGGTATTTCTCCGATGCTATTGCTAGGAATAGAGAAACTTTAATCTTAGATTTCGGCGTGCCAAAATTTAGGAGTATGCTATCTTATTATTTAAGAGCTTCAGACTACGAAAAAACAATCATAGCAAATGAGGGTAGAGATGTATTTTGGTATACTGTAGGAGAATCAATAGGTTATTTAGGTCAGATAATGACACTAAATATAGCGACGGTTCTTTTTTATGCCGGACTTTTCACTGTTAAGACACTTACTGGAAATGAGGATTTAAGATACTATCATTTTAAACCTATGATGGTGGATTATTGGGCGTCAGTAAATAGTATAGTTACATATTTAGCGACAGAACGTGGAGTTTTACAAAGTGAATTAATGCTTAATAAAGCTAAACCAGATAGAATAGGTATGCCGTTAAAAGTTACAGAAGGTATGTTAGATGATTTACACGAAATGATTCCTGAGATTTTTACGTCTAGTCACTATATAGACGTTTTTGCTATCGCTCAACGTTCACAAGTAGAAGTAAATAGACAAATTTTAAAAGAGATGAAAGCATTTAAAGAATTAAGATTAACAAAAAATCAGATCCTTAATGCTATTAATAGCAGAACGGGACAATTAAAACAAGAAGTCTCGTATGAAAAATATACTGACGCGTTAAAGAAGACATCTTTATATAATTCTAAAAAACAAGAAGAACAAGACTTACCCGAAGCCGAAACAGCGTCAGGAGATCCTGAAAAATATACAAAACCAGATGAGTGGTGGACATTTCCAAAATTACCTATTGAAAAAATGTTTAACTATATGAAAGATATCGGAGAGTATACTCTTGCTACAGTTAAAGAAGGTGGATCGTCTATTGCATTTAATGTAGAATATGTGTCGTCAACATCAATTAGTTTTAATAATTCTGTAAAGAATATTCCTGCACAAGATAAACTAAATGGATTAGGTGGTGCTGCTAGAGATATAAGATTTAACTTTTCAGGAGGTAATCTTATAGATGATGCTGTTAATGATGTTAGTAATGCGTTAAAAGACATGGCTGCCGGTACAATAAACACACTTACGTTCGGTCTATCTAATGTCTTACAGACCCTTATGAACGGCGGTTTTATGTCGTTTCCTAAGATGTGGTCAGATAGTTCTGTACAACTTCCGACAATAACATATAAGATCGTCGCTACTCCTCCGTATAATAATCCTATAAGTAAGATACTTGATATGGACATTGTTCTAGGTGCGATACTAGCAGGTATGTTACCACAAGGTATAGGTAATTCTACTTATACTAGTCCTAAATTATGTAGAGCGTTTTTAAGAGGTAAACAAAATATCGACTTAGGAATGATTACGTCATGTACGATAAAAACAGGTGTTAATAATGTAGCTTATAGTATAGACGGACAAACATTAGGATTAGAAATAACTTTTACAATAACAGATTTAAACCCATTAATGACAGCGTCTGTTAAATCAAGCTTATTAGGTGCTTTTGATATAGGTTTAGACGAAAACAATCCGTTGAATAAATATTTATCAACACTAGCTGGGAGAGATTTTCATACAAGTAGATATATGTTAAGAAACGGTCTACTTCAAGCGAGTAGAGCTTTATACGGGTTAAACTCTATCACAAGTCCGTCACATATTGCAATGATGGGAGGAGATACTTTATTAGCTAAGGCTGCTTCATTTGTTTCTGGAGCATTTTTTGATACCACAGGATTGTATTTAAGAGATAAAGATTAATACCATAATTTATATTATGGTATTTTTTTTTTTACTTTTTAAAAATTAAATGATAGGAGTTATTATGGAAATTAAAACAGTAGAATATCGTTTTAGTCATCACTTTGTTACTAACGAGAATGAAGATTATCACATAGTTAAAGAGTTAATACATTATAAGAACGGAGAGAAAAAACCAAATATAAAAATAATAAAAGATTTTAAAAGACCGTTTTGGGTAACAAAACCTCATTATCGTAATCATAAACAAAAAAAAGAATATGAAGAACTTAGAAAATTAAATAAGTTTTACTCTATACAAAAAGATCTTCCTAATAATATAGCTAGTAGAATAGGTATGACAGGATATAAGAATAATTTTTATAGAGATGTACTTAAATCTCCCTTTATATATGGATCGGACATTCCGTCAACAACAATATTGGCATATATATATAGAAAGAAATTTGGAGAAATATTCACACCCTTTGTAGAGGCGACATTAGATATAGAGTCTGATGTTGACACAGATGAAATAACTATAATATCTTCAGCATGTACAGATGAAGTAAGAGTATGTGTTAATAAGTCAGCTTTGTTCAAGGATAAAAAAATTTCTGATAAAGAAATAATAGATAAAGTAAATTATATATTTAGAAAGAATGTTGACGATAAATTTAAAAATATAAAACTTATTATAACTATACATAAAACAGAACTAGAACCAATACTCGAGGTATTTAAATTTATACATAGTAGAAAACCGGATTGGTTAGCTGTATGGAATGTGGCTTTTGATATACCGATGGTTGTCAATGTTTTAAAGAAACACGGAATAGATCCTAGACACGTTTTATCTGATCCAGATTTGCCTGACGAACTAAAGACATTTAAATTTATCAAAGGTAAAAATAAACGTGTAAAAGCAGACGGAAAAACTACTAATATAGAATATCAAGACCAATGGCATATTGTAAAGTGCAACGCTAGTTTTATAGTGACAGACGCTATGTGCGATTACGCGCAAATTAGAACAGGACAGTCTAAACTTACAGATGGTTACGGTATCGATAATGTATGTAAGGTAGAAAAAGTATCTCAGAAATTAAAAATACCAAATACTGTACCTGATAACGTATCTAAAAGATTATGGCATAGAAGAATGTCAGACGAGTTTCCTATAGAATATATATGTTATAACATAGGAGATAATACAATGATGTTAGATCTCGACGAAAAGACAGCAGATCTAAAGGTTGTTCTACCAACACTAATAGGTTATAGTCACCATGATTATTTTAATAGTGGTCCGTCTAGAATTGTAGATAAGTTATTTATCGATCTTTTGGAAGACGAACTTGTCTTAGGTACAAAACCTTACAAAGACGATAAGGATAAAATTTTAGGCTTAGGAGATTGGATAGTAACGTTAGAGGCATCTAGAATTATATATGATACAGTAGATGTCACACAATAAAAACATTTTTTATATTAAGTAATAATATTGACTTAATATAAAAAGGATTAGTTATGTTAAAAACATATATAAAAGAACGTTTAGAAGTTAAGACCGAAACAGAGATAATTAATGAAATATTAAATGATAATTTTACAAAAACCATAAATAAAGAGCTTACTCCAGAATTCAGAGTCTGCCTTATAACATTAGTTACAGGAGATAACTTTTTAGGTATTTCAGAACGTAAAATCGAAAAATTAGATGAGATTAAACAATTAAAAACAGCAAGAGAAGATGCTATATGTAAAATTGAAAAAAGAATTAAAAACATAATAAAGGATTTAAAATGTTAGAACTGATAAAAAACGAACTAAAAAGAAACAACAATAAGTTATCTAAAGATTTTATAGATACTGTTTTGTTTAATAAAAATACAAAAATACATCACGCGAAAGTAGGGTTTTCAACTAGAGTATGCGTTATAACGTTACCATCGGGACACGAACTTGTTGGTTACGCACAAGTAATAGATACTAAAAATGATAACGAATTATTAGGACAAGAAGCAGCTTATAACAAAGCTAAAGAACAGATTTGGACAATATTAGGTACTATTGCTAAAACTTTAGTTAATGAGGTAGAAAATGATAAAACTAATAAGTAAAGAAGAAAATATTTTTGACGATAACATAGGTTTTGTAGAGAACTATGATTTCTCAGAAGCTAATAGGGATGAAAAATCTAGAATTGAAGCAATAACAACTGTAGCATCTATATGTTATCAATCACCAAAAGCATTAGGTAGTGAAGTTCTTTATAATAGACTTATGTCAGAGTCTATAGGTTTGCCATCTTCTAGCTTTGAGTTCATACCGGTTCTTTTGGATTTAACAAAACCTGAACACAGAATGTTATCTAAATATAAATACGTTAAACGTCATAGTTTACTCATAAATTCTAAGTGGTTGTTAACTAACTTTAGAGCAATAATTTATGATTTCGAAGACAATAAGTTTACAATGGCCATAAAACCTACAGAAATTTTTAATACGAAAGAAGAAGAGATAAACATAATTAAAAAACACTTTAAAGTATTTCTGTTTAAAACGGATATTAACACAAGATCCCAGATGATTAGACATAGAGTTAACTGGCAAGAGCTCTCTAGAAGATATGTGTCAGGTAAGAGAGTAAAATTTGATTTTTATATAAGTGATAATATGAAGGAGATAATTACTGATGGTTATACGACACAGGATATTATAGATCTTTGTGTTAAACATTACAATAACGCTTTAGATAAACACGTTAAACCAGAGGAAGCTAGGAGAATAATACCACAAGCTATGTATACACAATTCTGGGGAGGTTTTATGAGTGATTATTTAGATAATTTTTATAAACTAAGACTTGACAATCACGCACAAAAAGAGATACGTAAAGTAGCGGAAGCAATGAAATATTTAGAAACATCAGATAAGGTTTAAACCTTATCTGATAGTTGTTCTTTGTACATTATTAATTTCATAAATCTTTTAAAGTCATCTTTTGTACATTTTTCTCTATAACTATGTTTAAAAACAGTATGGAATAAACTATGACAATTATTGGAACGGTAATCACATAACGTAACTAAGTTATCCAGATCACACGCTTGGTCTTTAAAATATCTCAAAGAATTCATATGATGAACTGACCTACCTTTTATTGTTCCACATATTATACATCTAGGATTTTTTCTTAGATGTTTTGCTCTCGCAATACGATACTCTTTTGAATTTCTTATACTCATTTGTTATCCTTAAATTTATAAAAATATATAATATATATGATAAGCTAATTAGACTTATTAAATTTCATACTAAAAGGATATATAATGGTAAAACTAGTAACTGATAAATTAACAGATGAGGAAAATCGCTTCCTATTGGATTTCGCACAAGAGATGTGTGTCGATCATAAGGTTATGTTAGATTGGTCAGAGGACTTTACTGACCAAAAAAGAGACTTCATTAAAAAGTCTATGGGAAGAGATAATAAAAAGTTTTTATTAAAAGTCATAAGCAAACAAGACATCTATACTGAAATGTTTAATAGTATGTTTAATCTACAGAGTAGACTTAATGATTTTACTAACGGTGACAAATGGAGAACAGGCATTACTAAAGAAGGTCGTAAAATCAACTGGATGAGATGTGTAAGACAAGAAACATCAGAACTTATAGATAGTTTTAACTGGAAACACTGGAAAGATATAAATAAAAAAGACGACATTTATAATGCTAAGGTAGAGTTAGTTGATATTATACATTTCATGATTTCGCAGTCGTTATTAGCTGATATAAAACCAAAAAACGTATGGAGTAATTTTGTGCGCACATATAATACGAAAGACACTATTGTAGAGTTATCTGAAACGATAATAGAAGATAGTTTTAATATAGATTATAATAACGACAAAGATGTTTGCTGTACTGATAATGTAAATAGATACTTTATATATAGTATTTGGAAAGTTATAGCTACAATAGCTTATAAACTAGATTTTACACTAGACGATATCTATGAGCTATATATGACTAAAAATATACTCAATATCTTTAGACAAAATAACGGATATAAAGACGGTACATATCTTAAACTTTGGGGAGAAAATAACATAGAGGATAATGTGATACTCTCGGAGCTTATGTATTTTATAAACAACGAGGAAACTGATGAATTTTACGGTATGAAATTCGATAAAAATTTTGACGTAGAAAATATTGAACACATACTTATTTCTGTGTATAATAAACTTAACAAAAGAGGTTAGATATGATTCTGAAGATAGGAAGACATACCTTTATAACGAAAGGTTTAAAAGTAAGAAAGATAACAGAACGTCATGAAAATGATAGATTGTGTTTAATTTATAATGGCAACGAAGACAGTTTTAAAGCACCGAAGGATTACCAGTTATTTATAAGTTTTGATAAGATTACATGTTATATAGAGGATTTAAATATCGTCTTAACGTATGTAGTTACTGAAACAGACTTGGTTTTTAAAGAAGCTATTAAGTTAAACTTCGATACATTACAATTCTATGATGTTAGTAAGTTTTATAAAACAGTTACTATTTCTGAAGAAGCTACTAATAAAAGAATTGCTAAAATTTATGGAGATAATTTACTCAAAAATTTTAATGTATCGCCTCAACAAGTGGTAAAAAAAGATGATATTTATTATATAATATTAAAGATTACTGATGAGGATATTTCATGTCTAACTTTAAATAGTCTAAGTTCAGAAACAATTTTATTTAAACCAGATACGGTTTTCGAGACTATTATAAATGATCATGAGGAAGTAGAAAAATATATTGTGAATGACACATTCTTATCGAGATATGTTTTTGATAAAGATGATATTTTTTACAAAGTTCTCATAGAAGATAAGATTAAATGTCGTTTCCCGTTTGCGATAAAATTAATTTAAAAAAAACATAATTAAATTGTAATAAAAATAAAAAGGATAAATAATGTCAGAAAAAACAGAGACAAAAAACGAACAACTCACAGAAGAGGAGCAGGTTAAAAAGATAACGGAAGAAGCTAAAGAGATAACAAATAAGTTTTATAAATCATTAGATAAAAATGTATCCATCGATAGTTTATTACTATTTGTTTCTACGTTGTTACTTGATATTGAAGATAAAGGTTTTAACAGAGAGCAACAATTATCACATATAAGAACTATTATGAGACAAATCAAACCAGAAGTACATCCATGTTTCGCTGTAGTAGGAGAATTTGGTTATAATCCTATGATCGATATAACAAAAGACGAATTAATTATAGTAGAACAAGATGTCGAAGAACTCAAAGAAGAGACTAAACGAACTATATTTAATATTAAAGAGTCAAAATTTGAAAGAAATGATTTTGAGTTAGACGAAGAGATCTTAGAAACTTTGTCAAAAGTTTATCAGAGATTCTATGAAGAGTTTAAAATTGTTGCTAAAAAAACTCAAGCAGTAGAGAGTCTAGAGGTTAAAAACGAAGATACACAGGAGTAATCCTGTGTATTGCAATTTTTTATTTATAAGGATATAAATGAAAGAATTAAAAGATTTACTAAAACTAAAAGATAAATACGATAAAACATATTATGAGGGAAACCCTCTAGTTTCAGATGAAGAATATGATTTACTTATAGATAAGATAGAAGTTTTAAACGGGAAACTAAATGTTGGTAATAAAAGCAAAAAGAATAAAGTAGATCATCTACATAAAATGTTATCACTTAAGAAGTATAGTTCATTTAATGAGACTATAAGTTATTTCAATAATGTTTTCAATAGAGATTTATTGGCGTTAATAAAACCTAATAATGAAATTATCGTAACACCAAAATACGACGGTATAGCTATTGAACTTATCTACGAAAAACATAAAAATAATGCCTTTAAACTAAAAGATGTTATAACTAGAGGAGATGGAGTCAAAGGTATTTCGGTAATCAACAAGTTAAAAGATAATGTTAATTTGTTAAAGGAAATAAATTTTAATAACCTTAAGAAGTTTAATATAACATACAAAACAGATTATAATAATTTGTCTTTCTTCGCTGAATTAATACCGTCTAAAGATACGTATAGAGAATATACTAAATATAATAAAAATGTTAAACACAGTAGGAATGTTACAGCCTCGTTAGTCGCGACCAAACTTACATCGAATTTAACTAAAGAAGATATAGATTTTTTAAATAATCTTAGTTTTAAAGTATATACATCCAAGGATCTTGGACTTTTGGATTATACTATAGAGTTAGGTTTTATTCACGCTTTAGGTTTTGACGTTGTTGAATACAATCATTATACGTTAAATGACTTATCTGAAAGCTTAGACGTAAATTATACTATTCACGATTATGTTATTGACGGATACGTATTAAGGATTAACGACTCAATGTTTTCTTTAAGTTTAGGTGAGACAGACAAATATCCTAAATATGCTATTGCATATAAACCTTTTTCTAAATCAAGTTCAGCTACAATATCTAATATAAAATATAATTTTAATACACAGGGTGAATTAATACCTATACTTGAGATTAATCCGGTAGAGCTTGATGGTTCTACAATTAGAAATATTTCTATCTCTAACATGAGTAAGTTATATAGATTAAATTTAAAGATAGGCGATAAAATCATTATAGAGCGTAAAGGAGGAACTGTACCTGTAGTTAAAGATGTTCTTTGTACGACTAGAGATAAAATTAGTATTATTAAAGTGTGTCCGAAATGTGGAACAGAATTATTGAAGAAAGATAATAGGTTATTTTGTCAGAACTATAAAAAGCACTAACTATATCTGGACTTCCCAGATATAGTTAGTTTATAAGATCTTCTATTTCTTTTGTCTCATATCCCATTCTTTTCCCAAAAAGTATTATAAGTCCTTTCCTTCCAAGAAGATAAAAAGTAGCACATACGCCTAACACATAGTCCGAATACTTAGAAGTATAACCAAAATAATCTGCTATAACTACAGCAATAATAACAAGTAACGACATTATTCTAACGTATTTGTCGTCAGATACCGACGGAGTTTCTTTTCTTTCTTTCATATAAAACCTTTTTAACGATTAAAAAAATAGCTATCGCTATTATAACAGTTACACATCCAGCTATATATGCCATAGGCGAACCTTTTGCCGCTACATATAAACTTGTTATTAAAACTAAAATACTAGACATAAACTCTTTAAGAACAGTTTGAAAATCTTTTATCGAATTTACCACTTCGAATCCTTTATTGAAATATTAATCAATAAAATATGATTTCGATCTTAAAACATAAATATATTATTATAATGTTAAACTAGATGTGTCTCGTAGAGATTAACAATACTTATGAATTCTGTCATAGGTTCATAATAAAGATAAAGGAGAAATTATGACTTTAGTTACACATACTGATGCAGACGGTTATGGATGTAGATATCTACTTGAAAAAGCTGGATATGTATTTGATAACGTAATACATATGGATTATGGTTCAGAGGAGTACCTTATAAATTATCTTGACAATACAGTAGAAAGTAAAGATTTAGATAAATTGTTTATAACAGATCTCTCGTTAAAACCAGAGTTACTTAATGACTTAATGTCTATCTTTAACGAGGTGTATGTTTTCGATCATCACATATCGACAAAAAGAGAAGAAGAGGCGTTAGGTAAAATAGGTATAAATTTAGTTTGTGATACAAGTGTATCAGCTACTAAACTTTTACATAAAACCTATAAAGAAAAGTTAAAACATGATATTGGTGACTTGGTTGAGAAAATCAACGCGGCTGATATATATTTACAGAATGAACATTTCATAATGGGATTAACTATGAGTGACATAGTTAAAAACGAAGAAGTAATGTTTTATGATAAAAAAGATGTAATAGACATAGATACGTTTAGATATAATATTAATCGTTATAATGAATACTATAATATTTTTATAGAAAAATTTTACGATATGATAGTGACAAACTCTTGTAAAGTACCGTCTAGTATAGATATTTGCAATGACTTAACCATAAGAGCTACATATAGTAAATCTCGTTTTCAAGGCTTAATAGATTTAAATGTAGATCTAATAAAAAATCGTATAGAGTCTAAAGAAGCTAAAGTTGTAAAGATTGGTGGTAAATCTATAGTGATTTTAGAAAGTCTTGATAAACTCAGTTATCTGTCGTTCGTGTTTTTTGAGAATAACAAACATATAGACGGTATGATTTTTGTAAATGAGGACACAGGAACTATCGCATGCAGAGCTAATACAGTATCAGATCTTGATATGTCTATATTAGCTAAAGAGATAACAGACGGAAATGGAGGTGGACATCAAAAAGCAGCAGGTGGTAGATTCCCGGAACTTTTTGGATTTAATACATATAAAGAACTATGTATATCTAAGCTAAAAGAGTTATAAAACGACAGGGAGAATATTATGGATTTTTTAAAAGAGTTAAACGAACGTTCTTTTAAATATAAACTTATAAAAAATAACGATGAGTATTATATTAAGATCTTCGATAGTAAAACTGATAAAGTTAGGTTTGAACTCAAGACAGAGATATTTGCCGAAATAGAAAATTTCGTAAAGAACGTAGTTTTGTCACCGAAAAGATTGGTTCTTATTAGGAAGAGAAAGAAGTATCGTCTTAAAAAAGATATAAGTGTATTAACTACACATAACGATCGATATGTTTTACATAAAAATGATGTATTCTATATTGTAGGTTCTAATAGTTTGATTGTTAACGAGCACATGTTGACTAATTTAAAACAAACAGGAATATTCGCGGATAACTTTGTAATACCGAATTCAGTTATAGAGGATTCTCAAGATGATTCAATGCTTTATATCGAACAGTTTCATATGGATTATCTGTTTGATATATTAAATATAAAAGATATAAGAAATGAGAGAATATTTATAAACTTGTTTACTTATAAATTAACAAGAAATATTGATGGTACTGAGATATTTTACCGGTTAAAGTTCAAGAAACTTGTAAGTGCTTATAATATCGAAGATAAGCTTATAGAATTAAATGGTAAGATGTATTTAAAATACAAAATAAATATTGAATCAAAGTACAGTAATGTATTAGGATTTATTAATGAAAGGATTTCAAATGGAAACAATTAACGTAATAATGGTGTTGTTGGTGTTGTTAATAGTAGGAATAATGGCTTATATCTTAAAAGACGGAAAAGACAAATGCGAGACAGATTATAGTGATGCAATACGTGAACAAAACAATGAGTTAAAAAATGCTAAAAAATCTTTCTCTGAAAGACAAAGAGAACATAAATTCTACGATAGAACAAGTACAAAATCGAACGAAAGTTCGAAACATAAAAAAGCGCACGATAAACGTAAGAACAAAGATGATACCGATAAAGAAATGTTAGATACAATTATGGCAATAGATTATTTAGAGTCATTATCTAATTCTGATTATAACAATAGCTCATCAAACAATAGTTCACCATCTAGTAGTTCTAGTAGTTCATCATACGATAGTTCTAGTAGTTC
>Ga0256828_1000642_pt1 | contig 23014 bp, 28 predicted proteins | sample CV88metaG_FD_185993 | JGI IMG/M metagenome (GOLD analysis project Ga0256828, IMG submission 185993) | Hydrothermal vent microbial communities from East Pacific Rise, Pacific Ocean - CV88 | ecosystem: Environmental > Aquatic > Marine > Hydrothermal vents | place: Pacific Ocean: East Pacific Rise...
ACTTTTTATTTAGGTGTTTTGGATCTCTTTGCAGATATGGGTCTGCCACAAAGTTTAATCGATCTAGAGAATCCTACAATGCACTATATCCTTTCTCATTTTTTAATTACATCTCGTGCTATGGGAGTAAAACCGGTCTCTTTTGTGTTTCAGGAGTATAAAGATCTTGATACATTTTTACAATGGTTAGAGCTTGAAAAGCGTATGGGATATAATGCAAAAGGGTGTATCTCTCCAAAACAGGTAGAGTTGGTCAATGAGCACTTTACAGATAAAGAAGAAGAGATAAAAAGAGCTAAAATAATTGTAAAACTTTTTGAGCTGCATAAAGATGAGGGGATAACCGGCTTTGTTGATGATGAGTATGGTTTTATTGATGAGCCAGTCTATAAAGGGGCTCTAAAACTTTTAGACTCTTAATATCCTGCTAGATTATAGTAAACATTATATCGAATAAGTGTTGTCTCTTTTGGTCTTGGATAGCGGCTGTAGGCATACTCTATGGTCTCTTTTGTTGTGTCATCTAAGATATAGTAACCGCTTTTAGATAGGAATCTAAAGTCGCTCATATCTCCATTTGGATGGAGTTTGAACTCAATAATATTATGTCTGTTGACTCGTAAATCTCGTGGAATATTGACACGTGCTACACGAAGCAGTACCTGTTGCGTGATACGACGCATAATCTCCTGATTATCCAAGATATACTTTTGTTGTCCAGGAGAGAGTTTTCCAAACTCTTCACCATAGAGCTCTTTAATGTTTTGAGAGATACTACTACTATCTATACTTTTTTTACTTACTTTTGTTTTACTCTCTTTATCTGCTACATCTTCCCAAAGCCATGCCATAGCTTTTTTCTTCTGAGTTACTTTTTTTACAGGCTTGGTCGTGTTGAGCTCTTTTTTCTCTGCCAAAAGTGGAATATAGGTTTTTTTTGGTGGCAGTGGCTCAATTCTTGGCTTAGGTTTGGATTTTTTCTTTATGACTCTTTTTGGTTTATTGAGTTTTGGTTTTTTAACAGCTTTTTTTGGTTCATATTTAACCTGTTTCATTGGTTTAACAATCTTCTTGAGTTGAGAACCTTTTGGCATAGGTGGAGCAATTTTTGGTTGGGGAATCTTTTTCTTGGTTAGACCTGACTCTTTATGTTTTAGAGGTAGATCTTTGAGAGATATTTTTATCTTTCGCTCTTGCTTTTTAAGTTGTTTATGAATATCTGCCGAAGCAGTTGTGAAGAGAATCCAAAGAAGGAGAAAAATGAGTATATGAACAAGAACAGCAACAAAAAGAGCAAAGGTAGATCTATTCACAAAGTGTCCATTTAATTTTTCAAGGATTATAACAAATCAATATTAACGTAACGTTTGATATAATAAGAAAAATATTATTAACAAGGTTATAAATGAATACAGAAGCATCAAAAAAAGCATTTGCTGAAGCACAAGAGTTGATTCCAGGCGGTGTTGACTCACCGGTTCGTGCATTTAGCAGTGTATGTGGAACACCTCTTTTTATCAATGAAGGAGAGGGTGGCTACCTTAAAGATATTGATGGTAACAAATATGTGGATTTTGTGCAGTCATGGGGGCCACTTATCTTTGGACATCGTGATGAGACAATTGAAGCAGCTGTTATAGATGCGGTAAAACATGGTCTTAGTTTTGGTGCACCGACACTTGCAGAGACTGAACTTGCAAAGATGGTTGTAGATCTTTTTGACTCTATTGATAAAGTACGTTTTGTAAGTAGTGGAACTGAAGCCGTTATGAGTGCTATTCGTCTTGCTCGTGGATTTACAGGTCGTGATAATATTGTGAAGTTTACCGGATGTTATCATGGTCATTCAGACTCACTGCTTGTTCAAGCGGGTAGTGGTGCGGCTACATTTGGAAACCCTTCAAGCCCTGGTGTTCCGGCTGATTTTACAAAGCATACACTCTTAGCAGAGTATAACAACATCGAGAGTGTAAAACAGTGTTTTGCAGACTCAAAAGATATCGCTTGTGTAATTATTGAGCCAATCGCTGGAAATATGGGACTTGTTCCTGCAGATAAAGAGTTCTTGCATGAGCTGCGTGAGCTTTGTGATGCAAATGGAACACTTCTTATCTTTGATGAAGTGATGAGTGGTTTTCGTGCAACACTTCATGGTGCAGAGTCAATTACTGGTGTAAAACCTGATCTTGTAACACTTGGAAAAGTAATAGGGGGCGGTATGCCAGTTGGTGCTTTTGGAGGTAGAAAAGAGATTATGGCAAAACTCTCTCCTGAAGGTCCGGTCTATCAAGCAGGTACACTCTCAGGAAATCCAGTAGCAATGGCAGCGGGTCACGCAGCCCTTACAAAACTCAAAGCAAATGCAAAAGTACTTGATGTTCTTAACAGTCGTGCTGTTCGTTTACTAGAGGGTATGAAAGAGGCTGCTGCTGAGAATGGAATCACTATGCAGACCGATTCAAGAGGGAGTATGTTTGGCTTTTTCTTTAATGAAAATCCTGTGAAAAATTTCAACGATGCAACAAAATCTGATGCAGATCTTTTTGCTGCTTTTCACGCAGGTATGCTTGATGAAGGTTTTTACTTTGCATGTTCACTCTATGAGACAGGATTTATCTCTACTGCAACAACAGATGCAATGATAGAAGAGACAATTGAGGCAAGTAGACGAGTATTTAAGGCAATTACAGATGCCAAATAGTTCTCAAGAGGAGCGTAAACCTCGTGTAAAACCTATAATTGAGGCAGCTGATAGCCTCTCTTTGGGTATATCTATGGTTGTAGCTGTTTTTCTTGGTCTTGGTATTGGTTGGCTTTTAAAACATTTTACTGGTATCTCATGGACATTTTGGATAGGTGTGTTTATTGGAATTGCAGCTGCAATTTTAAATGTTTACAAAGCATATTCCAAACAGTACAAAGAGTATGAAGAGTTGGCAAAAGAGCCTCGTTATGCAATTAAGAAAAAAATTGATGAAGATGAAGATGATGAGGATTATGGTGAAAAGAGCTATTAGTATATTTGCCATAGCAGAACTCTTTATTTTTGCTACATATCTTTTTTCATCTCACCTTTTTGCTAATGTAGAGGTAGCATTTCTCTCTGCATTTTTAATTATTGTCGGTGCTTCTTATGCTTATAAGCGAATGGTGATAGCTAAAGTTGAATCGGGTGAGTATGTTGAAGATAGAGAACTGCTCGATAAGATAGAAGATCCACATGAGCTCTATGATGGCAAAGAGATTAATGATGCTCCACCTGAAGAGCTTAATCTTAGAGAGATTGTGAAAGAGGAGAAGGCAAAAGTCAAACCTCTGAACATAAAAAATATGAAGCATGGCATACGAGGAAGTATCTCTCTGTTTAGACTACTACCATATCTCTTTTTGATTCTTGGATTTATTGCACTCAAAAACAATGCTGTTTTAGACCTCTGGTTCTATCTGCCGTCACTCTTTATTGGTGTAGTGGTTGGCTCTTTGGTCTCAAAAGAGCTCTTTGCCTCTTAAGAGCTGATCATAGGGAGGTTTATAGTTACCTCTCTATCACTAATATCAATATAGAAGTTACTGTTTTGTGCAAGAGCTTCTAGCTCATTTGCCTTACTCTTATCTACATCTTTTGCTTTTACTGTTATTGAAAAGATACTATACTTATTATCTTCAAATATTATATGTTCTCCAATACGAAAGAAAACCTTTGTAAGAATGGTATCATTATCTTTAAAGTAATCATAGATCTTGTTCAGAAGTTTAATGAGCTTGTTTGAATCTACAATGACATCTGGAATAGTAGGATCAAAATCTTTTTCAAAGGTAATATTGGAATTAATAGAGTATGTAGCAATACATAAATCAATGATGGTGAAGATATTTGTGAGCTCTCCGTGCGGTTTTGTTGTGTTTAATTTGTAAGAGGGCGCCTGATAGAGTTTAATGCCTATCTGCTCCTCATCTTCATAGCCAACAGTGAGGCCAAAAAATTTATAACGTCCATACTCAAGTTCAATAAAGGTCGTCTTAAAACCAAAATTGATACTTGCATAGGTCTTAGCAAGCTCAAAGAGCTCGTTTGTTGTAGTAAAACCTAAAAGAAATTGGGCTTCACCATTGAGTGAAACTATTTTTCCATGAGCATTAAAGAGTATGAAAGGGTTGTAGTCATACTCTATCCACTGCTGCTCTAAAGTCATACTAACTACTTCTACTCTTCTATGTAGTTTTTAAGTCTACGTCCCACTTTAGGGTGTTTGAGCTTTTTAATCGCAGAAGACTCAATTTGACGAACTCTCTCACGTGTAACACTCAGCTCTTTACCTATCTCTTCTAGCGTTCTGTCACTCTCATCATCCATAATTCCAAAACGGAGCTTAATTACTGCTTTTTCACGTTCATTGAGTTGTTCAAGAACCTGCTCAATTTGAATACGAAGGTCATCTTTTAAGATGGCATCAGATGGGCTTAGTGAAGTTTTATCTTCAATAAAGTCACCAAAACGTCCATCCTCTTCACTACCAATAGGAGCTTCTAAAGAGATAGGCTCTTTTGTGATCTTGATAACATTTTTTACTTTCTCAACTGAGAGACCGACCTCTTGTGCGATTGTATCAACATCTGGCTCTTTTCCGTGTTCTTGAAGGTGTTTACGCATAATTTTGTTAATACGGTTGATAGTCTCAATCATATGAATAGGAATACGAATAGTACGTGCTTGATCAGCAATAGCACGTGAAATTGCCTGACGTATCCACCATGTAGCATAAGTAGAGAATTTATAACCTTTTTGATACTCAAATTTATCAACGGCTTTCATAAGACCAATATTACCCTCTTGGATAAGGTCAAGGAAAGGAAGACCTCTATTTGTATAACGTTTAGCGATAGATACAACAAGACGAAGGTTTGATTTTGCCATTTTTGTTTTAGAGATCTCTGAGATATTTTTACCACGTTTGATCTGTTCTAAAATATCTGCAAGTTTTTCTGGTTCCATATCAAAAGAGTTTTTAGAAGCCTCTTTTGTCTGAACAAGTTTTTTAATCTCCATATAGGTACTAACCATTGTAGCTTCAGGAACCATATTGGCAATATCTTCTTTTGTGAGATCTTGAATCTTCTCAACTAAAACTTTGTGATTTGCTTTAAGTGTTGCATTGAAAAGTGGAAGTTTATACTCTAAGCGTTTAAGCTCTTTATCATATCCCTCATCACTTTTTAGTGCAGTCTCCATAGCCTTAACAAGTTCATTGATAAGCTTTGAAGTTGGACCTAAATCGAGAAGTTTCTCTTTTAAAACTGCTTTTTTCCATGTAACAGTAAGGTAAAATTGAACGATCTCTTCATTTAACTCATCAGCATCAAGATTTTGAGGTGCTTTTTCAAGTGTCTTCATCCAATCTTTTTTAGCTTTTTCAAGTGCTTTAAAGCTCGTTGTTACTTTTTCAACTCTGCTTTTATCTTTTGCAGAGAGTGTTTTACTCTCAGAATCATCATCACTATTATCATCATCGTCATCTTTTTCATCTTCAAATGATTTAAAGAGCTCTTTTACACGTCTTTCACGGTTAATAAGAGGTTCTCTATAGTCTAAGATAAAGTCAATAAGATAAGGAACTGAACAGATTGCATCAATAATGATACTCTCACCCGCTTCAATTTTTTTAGAGATCTCTATCTCTTCTTCTTTTGTAAGAAGTGGAATCTGTCCCATCTCACGCAGGTACATACGTACAGGAGAGTCTGAACGAGACCACTCTAGGAGTTCATGCTCTTTTAAGATGTCAAACTTATCTGTTTCATTATCTTCAAGCATCTTTCTTTGTGCACTACGACGTGCTTCTGCTTCTTGATCATTGAGCTTTTTTGCATGTTCACTTGACGTGTATAAACATTTTTTATGTTTATTTGCAAGTTTTAAAATATTTTTTGCCTGTGCGGCAGTTGGTTGTTTTTCAAAAAGGTCAATGATTGATTCGTAGGTCATACAATCTTTTGATTTATGCTCTTGGAAAAAGGTCTCTAAGGCTTTGTTGAGTTCTTTTGCTGTCATATGGGAGGTTGCTCCATGCTTTTAAGGTTTTTAAAAGGTGGATTATACCGAAATTATCTTAAAAAGCTCTTGTAATACTCTTTTTTTATTGTTGGAACACCCTTTGCTTTAAACCTTAAAAATAATGCAAACAGGGGCAATAGATGCAAACAGGCTATTATAGTTCTGCTGCTGGAATGGTGACACAGTTTAATAGACTCAACACGATTTCAAACAACCTAGCAAATGTCAATACAAATGGTTACAAAGAGGATGATCTGATAGTAGGCGATTTTATGCGACTCTATCAAGAGAAGAGAGATGAACTGCCAAATGAAGATAATACTAAAGAGGCTGCGAAGTTTTTAAATCGCACTATGGCAAGAACACCACAGATTGTAGATGAATATACAGACTTCTCTGTTGGTAATATGCAAAAGACATCTAACTCTTTGGATGTTGCACTCTCTAGAGAAGATCTCTTTTTTGCTGTCAAAACACCTGAAGGCGTCCGTTTTACAAGAGATGGTTCTTTCTCTTTGGATGATGAAGGTAAATTAGTTACAAAAGAGGGCTACGAAGTTCTCGGTGATGACTATTTTAAAAGTAAAGAGGGCATTAGCTTTGCAACTACAGACAATGTGATCAATATAGATAAAAACGGACAGATATATACTAATGTCCCGGGTTCTACATCACTTACAGAAAATAAAAAACTCTTTATCGCTGATATAGATAATCTTAAAAATCTTCAAAAAGAGGGTGATAACCTCTATAAGCTTGATGATATGACAGATATGGAGATAAGTGCAGATAGTGGTGCAGTAAAACAGGGTTTTGTTGAGAAGAGCAATGTTAATGCCGTTAAGATGATGACACAGTTAATTGAGACAAATCGCCTTGTTGGAATGTATCAAAAAGCGATGGACGCACAGATGAATGATATGAATAGAGATGCAATTGAAAAAATTGCGAGAAAAGCTTAAATAATGGAGAATAAATAATATGATGCAATCACTTTATACTGCTGCAACAGGAATGTTAAGTATGCAAAACCAAATAGATGTTACATCAAATAATATTGCCAATGTCAATACTATTGGATTTAAAAAATCACGTGCAGAGTTTGCTGACCTTATGTATAATGTAATGGAGTATGCAGGAACTTCCACTAGTGATACAACGAAATCCCCAACTGGTATTGAAGTCGGTTTAGGTTCTCGTCCTACCTCTGTCAATAAAATCTTTTCAGAAGGAAGTTTAAAGCAGACTGACAATCAACTTGATATTGCCATCACAGGAAAAGGTTTTTTTAAACTTGAACTTCCAGATGGCACAGAAGTGTACTCTAAAAATGGTGCATTTAAGCTAGATCAGGATGGTACTATCGTTAATAGTGATGGATATACACTCATTCCTCAAATCGTTGTACCACCTGATGCTACAAGTATCAGTATTGGTACAGATGGAACGGTTACTGTTGTTCAACCTGGGCAAACCCAAGCAACACAAGTTGGACAGATTCAGACAACGAACTTTATCAATCCTGCAGGACTTCACTCTATGGGAGACAATCTCTACCTAGAGACAGATGCTTCAGGTCAAGCAGTTGATGGAACACCTGGTGTTGATGGTTTGGGAACTCTACGTCAAGGTTTTGTAGAGCTTTCAAATGTGGAGTTAGTTGTTGAACTCACTGACCTTATTACTGGGCAACGTGCATATGATTCTAACTCTAAAATCATTACAGCAAGTGATGAGATGCTGCAAACTGTAAATAATCTCAAACGTTAATTATCCCCTAAAACAGGTTGATATTTTCTAATATCAACCTCTCTTTCTCCTCTCTTTTATAAATTTCAAACAACTTTTTCGATATAATCGCAAAATAATTTAGTAAAACATTAGGAATTTATATGCAAAAAGCAAACATAAACGGTAAAGTTTGGAAATTCGGTAAAGATATAGATACAGACTTGATCATAGCTGCACGTTATCTGAATACTTCAGTACCTGAGGAGTTGGCAAAACACGTAATGGAAGATGCTGACCCAGAGTTTGTAAATAAAATGACTCCAGGTGACATTATTGTTGCTGATGAAAACTTTGGTTGTGGCTCAAGCCGTGAACATGCTCCTATCGCACTTAAAGCTGCTGGTGTAGCAGCTATTGTAGCACCTACATTTGCAAGAATATTTTATAGAAATGCTTTTAATATGGGACTTCCTATCTTTGAGCTTAAAGAGGCAGATGAGATTAAAGAGGGTGATACAATCACCATTGATATGGATGCTGGGACAATTACAAACCAATCAACAGGTAAAACGTACAACTTTACACCGATTCCTGCATTTATGCAAGAGCTTATTGATGCTGGTGGACTGATGAACTTTGCACAAAACGAAATAGAAGGTAAAAAATAGATGAAAACATATAAAATAGCGCTTATTAAAGGGGACGGAATTGGTCCTGAGATTATTGATGAAGCGGTAAAAGTCTTAGATGCTGTTGCATCATACTGTGGATTTAGTTTAAATTATGAAGAACTTTTAATGGGTGGAATTGCGTATGATATTACTGGTGATCCACTTCCACAAGAGACTATCTCTGGTTCATTGAACTCTGATGCTGTACTTTTTGGTGCAATTGGTGGAGAAAAATGGGATAATCTTCCACGTGAAAAACGTCCAGAGAGTGGACTTTTACGTTTTAGAAAAGAGTTAGGTGTCTATGCGAACCTACGTCCTGCTGTTGTGTATGATGAACTGATTAATGCTTCTTCGCTTAAACCTGAAATAGTAAAAGGTGTTGATCTTATGGTCGTACGTGAACTAATCGGTGGTATCTATTTTGGGGAACCAAAAGGTCGTGATGAAAATAAAGGCTATAACACTATGGTCTATACAAAAGATGAGATTGTTCGTATTGCACATCAAGCTTTTAAAATCGCTATGACACGTAGTAAACGTGTCTGTTCCATTGATAAAGCAAATGTACTTGATGTCTCTCAACTATGGCGTGAGACTGTTGAAGAGGTTGCAAAGGATTATCCTGAAGTTGAACTTTCACATATGTATGTAGATAATGCTGCAATGCAACTTATTCGTGACCCTAAACAGTTTGATGTAATGCTTACTGGAAATATCTTTGGAGATATTTTAAGTGATGAAGCTTCAATGCTTTGTGGTTCAATTGGTCTTTTACCATCAGCTTCTGTTGGTGATAAAATTGGTGTCTATGAACCAATTCACGGTTCAGCTCCAGATATTGCAGGGCAGGGGATTGCAAATCCTATTGCTACTATATCATCAGCTTCAATGATGCTGCGTTACGCTTTAGGTGAAAATGATGCAGCAGATAGAATTGATGCGGCTATTAAACGTGTACTCAGTGAAGGGTATAGAACTGGTGATTTAGCTCAATTTGATGCAAAAGAGATCTGCTCAACAAGCGAGATAGGTTCAATTATTGCGAACTATATCGAAAAATAGAGTGTAAAAAATATGCAGACACTTACATTGGCAAATATCTATGAACTACAAGGTTTGAAAGAGGAAGCTTTAGAGATATATAAAGAGATCTTGAAAAAAGATCCAAATAACTCAGATGCTAAAATTGCTATACGAAGATTGTCTGGAATGCGAAAAAAATTTTTAAAAGTAAACTCACAAATGAAAGAGTTTTTTTTAAAAATGGATAGTGATGTAGAGTTTAAAGAGTTTGAAAGGTGGTTACTTAAAGCATGGAATTAAAAGATGTAATACTCTCAACATTGGCTGAGATGGAAGATGGTAGCCATGAAAATGATAAAAACGAAGAACTAAGAGAGAATGTAGTACTCCCTCAAGAAGAGGAGTCTGTTGTAGAAGTAGCAGCAGAACACTCTAGTAATAATATTGAGAGTGAACTTATCTATTTAAACTCTATTAGAGAGCGTTTACTAGTTCTTTTTGAAGGCTTTCAAGCACCAAATAACTCTAATATAGAGGCAAAAATAGATATGACACTTAACTTTTTAGAATATACTTTAGCAACAATTGATGCTCGAGTAGAGAAGTTAGAAAAAGGAAATATGCAGTGAGCCAATATCGTGTTTTAATAGATGCAAATGATGAAAAAGGTTTGGTGCATAAAGTATCAAGTATTTTTTATAATTATGATCTTAATATTCTTGCAAACAGTGAGTTTGTTGATAAAGAGAGTAATAAATTTTTTATGCGTTCTGTCGTTGATGGTGCTGTTGATAAAGATGAACTCTGTAGTGAAATCAAAAAGGTTTTGCCATCAAGTTCAAGCATTAAAGTCATAGAACCAAAAAAGAAAAATATCATTATTATGGTGACAAAAGAGTTGCATGCTCTTGGTGATATTCTTATTCGCCATGAAGCAGGGGAGTTGGATGCAAATATACTTGCCGTAGTATCGAACTATGATAAACTGGAATCATTAGTAGAGAAGTTTAATGTTCCCTATATTACTATCTCTCATGAGGGGCTTGAAAGAGCAGAACATGAGAGTAAAATTATAGAGGCTATTGAAAGTTTTGAAGATTTGGATTATATTGTACTTGCTAAATATATGCGTATCTTAACACCTCGTTTTGTAGAGGCGTTTGAAGGTAAGATTATCAATATCCATCACTCTTTTTTACCGGCATTTATAGGTGCAAATCCTTATAAACAAGCGTATGATAGAGGTGTAAAGATCATTGGTGCAACAGCTCACTTTGTAAACAATAATCTTGATGAAGGTCCAATCATTGCTCAAGATGTCAAACATATTGACCATGCATACTCATGGAAAGATATGCAGAGACTTGGTCGTGATGTGGAAAAAGTTGTTCTCTCTCGTGCGCTTAAACTCGCTCTTGAAGATAGAATCTTTGTCTATGCAAACAGAACGGTGATCTTTTAATGGCTTTTAATCTAGTACTAGTTCATCCACAAATTCCTAATAATACCGGAGCTATTGGCAGACTTTGTGTTAATGCCGGCGCATCTTTGCATCTTATAAAACCAATTGGTTTTGATATAGATGAAAAAGCAGTACGTCGTGCCGGACTTGATTATTGGGATAAACTTGATCTTCATGTATGGGAAAATCTAGATGAGTTCTTTGAAAAAAATGAGATAAAAGATAATGCTCATTTTGCAACAACCAAGACAGACAGACCCTATTTTGAAGCAGAGTTTAAAGAGGGGGATTATATCTTTTTTGGAAGTGAGACTGCAGGTATCCCAGAAGATATATTAAAAAGATATAAATCACAAACTATTACTATCCCAATGACGAAAGAGGGTAGAAGTCTCAATCTTGCAATCTCTACAGGTATTGTCTTATATGATGCTATTCGTCAAAACTATACTACATTTGATAAGGCTTGATCATGGGCTCTTTTATTGATACAATTATGCTTATACTCTTTGTCTTTTTTATGATTTTTGTTTTTGGTGGTTACCATAAAACAAAATCAGCTCAACGTGAAGCACAAAGAGAGCGTGAAGAAAAACTTGAAAAAGAGAAAAAATCTTAAAAAAGTTTTTCTGCCCAAATTTCCATTTTACTCTCAAATCTTTCAAAGAGAGTTTCCGCGTTTTTAATTAAAAGTGACATTTTCTACCCTTTATTTTAAATTAGATAAATAGTACACTAAAATGACATTAATCATAAAAAATATGACAAAATGACATATTATTCTTGATTTTATTTCAAAAATGGACTATAATTTGGCATATTTATTCAAAAAGGGGTCAAAATGAATAGTTTTTCAGATATTGTAGAAGAGATTAAAAGTATTGTATCACCCGAATTTGCACCAAAAAAAGTTTTTGATAAAGATGTAGCAGAGGTTCTTGGCATATCTCAGATGAACTTTGCAACAATGAAAAAACGAAATAAGATACCGTTTGCAGAGCTGTTGGATTTTTGTGCAAAAAGAAGCATATCTATTAATTGGATGCTGTATGGTCAATCACCCGAGAGTTTGGTTGAATCTACAAATAATCATATGGTGAGATATTTTACAGATATCAATGCGAGTGCCGGTGGTGGATCTGACAATGAGATTGAGGCTATAGAGGAGTTAGAGATTCCTCAGCAGTTCGTTTTTATGCTTGGTGGGGAGAGAGAGTTGAAAAATATTGAAGCGATTAATGTCTCTGGTGATTCAATGGAGCCTACTTTTAGTTATAATGACATTGTATTTATAAACAGAGCAAAAACTGATCTAAATCGTGCTGGTATTTTTACCATTAGAACGGAAGCAGGGCTTTTTATTAAGCGTGTACAAAAACGTATGGATGGTTTGATTGATGTTATCTCAGATAACTCTGTCTATCCAACACAGGTGCTTAATCCTAATGAAGTAGAGGTGATAGGACGTGTTATTAGCAGATTTGGTGATGTTGACTAAAGGGAGATCTTGAACTATATCTATTCTATCTGTATACTGTTACTATTTTCATCATGTGCACAAAAAAGTGAGTTGAAACTTGAGACTAAGCTTCCACATAAAGAGAAAGAGAAAAAGGAAATTATTCAAGATCTGTTAGATGTTGATCAAAATATTTCAAGATATCTGAACAATATTGATGCACACTCTATAGCAAAACTTGAAGATTATGAAAAGAGTTATTTTAAACCATGGAATATTGAGAGCATCGATATCTCTGTAGCAGAGGCAAAGTGGGCTTATCGTGCTTTTAATAGTTCAAACAGCTATGGAGAAAATCTTCAACCCTTAAAAGCCTCTTTTTTTGAAGAGATAGAGGCTCGTTCTAATTTTCAAAATTTTTCAAAAATCAATAAACCGGCAATTACATTAAAAGCATTAAATATAAGAGCATTTCCTACTGATAAGCCTCTTTTAATGGACCCAAGTAAAGCAGGTGAGGGTTTCCCTTTTGATTATCTACAGAACTCTACGATCGCTCCAAATAAACCTATTTTAGTCTCACACTACTCACAAGATAGGGAGTGGGTCTTTATAGAAGCTAGTTTTGCTTATGGTTGGGTAAAAGCCAGAGATATAGCTTTTATACCTCGAAAATATATTGATCTCTATGAAGCGGCAGAAAAAGAGTTTTTTATAAAAGAGGGAGTTCCCGTTTATGACAGTCATCAAAACTTTCTTTTTCGTTCACGTATTGGGATGATGCTACCTGAAGTTGATACTGCAACAAAGAGTAGTAATGCAGTACTGACCATTTCAAATTATAAAGGTACGCAACCCTATTATATAACTTCCAAGCTCTCTAAAAATGTACTTCATCATGGATTATTGGAGTTTAACAGTCAAAATATTGCTATGATTTTCAATGAAGTCTCTCATGTGAAATATGGCTGGGGTGGGATGTATGGAGAGCGTGACTGCTCCTCAATACTTCGTGACTTTTTTGCACCTTTTGGTCTTTGGTTGCCTCGGAACTCTTATGAGCAGGGAAAAGTGGGTAAAGTTCTCTCTTTTGATGGACTGAGTGACGAAGAGAAGTTAAAAAAAATAAAAGCAGAGGGTATTCCCTTTGAAACACTTCTCTACAAACCAGGACACATTCTTTTATATGTAGGTATAAAAAATGATAAAGTGATTGTTTTTCATAATACTTGGGGCGTAAAAACCAATAAAGATGGAGTGGAGGGTCGTTTCATCATAGGAAAACCGATTTTTAGTACACTAGAACTTGGAAGCAATTTAAAATATTATGATAAAAATGCTTCCTTACTCACAAAACTAAAAAGTATGAATATCCTCACGCAGAAGTAGTTATGCTTTTATATCTAAAAGTGTACCAAACATCTCATCTTGTGTTTTAATAGCAGAGACATTTGCCTCTTCTACGCCACTAATGGTGATTTGATCAGGTAGTTCTTTTGCTAAATCTGTTTGACTTTTAAGAGAGCCATTGTCATCAGCTAATCTTGTTGTCGTATCTACAGAAGTTTGATTATCAACCATTCTTGTATCGGTTGGTCTGAAACCATCTGTATTTACGTTTGCAATATTATTGGCATTTACATCCATAAATGTTTGATTTGCCTGTAGAGATGATACATTCATTGAAATACTCATAGAAAACTCCTTATTACGTTAATATTATAACATAAAGTAGAGAGTTGTAGTTTTAAAGACACCCACAAAAGGGTGTCTGAGGGTTTTAGTGAAGATCAGCGTTGAGTTTAATCTCTCTTGTTGAACGAGAAGCTGTAATCTCACCTGTTAAAGAGTTTTGTCTAAAGTGAAGACCACTTAGAAATGAGAGTTGTTTTCCTTTGAAAACTTCACCTTGCATATTTGCATTTGTATTTACTTCCATGATTTTTTTAAGTTCATCAGGATAGATACCTATTTTTGTACCTTCTAAAATTGCAAGACCAGCATCAATGATACAACCATCACCTAAAGGAATACCACAAACAGAGTTTGCTCCTAAGAGACAGTTTTTGCCAATACTAATAGGGTTACCATCAGTTCCTGAAAGAACACCTAATATAGAAGCACCACCACCAACATCACTACCATCACCAACAATAGCAGATGAACTAATGCGACCTTCAACCATAACACTTCCAGTTGTTCCGGCATTGAAGTTAATGTATGAAGCACCTGGCATTACAGTAGTTCCTGCTGCAAGTTGTGCACCAAAACGTACTTTTGAAGTATCTAAGATACGAGTGTTATCTGCTGGAATGATATGTTGTAAGAATCTTGGAAATTTATCTACAAAATCAATATGTGGAAATTCATTAGCAAGTTTAAGCTCAATTTCGAACTCTCTTAGGTAGTCAAGCTCAATAGGCTGACCATTTGACCATGCAACATTTGGCAACGCCCCAAATGCACCATCAAGACAGATTTCACGCAGACCTACTTTTGCCTGGCTGATTGCATAGAGTTTAAGGTAAGTTGCTTCAACAGACTCTAGTGGAGCATCTTCAAAAATGAAACATACTTTAAATTCACCCTCTAAACTACCATTGTTAATGATTTGAGAGTAAAGAGCAGATACAACTTGGATGTTTTTATGCGCATCGCCATGTGCTTCATCAGAGTATGGTGTAAAAGCATTCAGTGCTGCTTTTAAAAACTCTAAGTTGATGTTACATACTACTTCATTTTGAGTAAAATCTACCTCTATCCCTTGCTCTTGTAGTGCTCTTACAAAGATTGCAGCACTACCAAAGTTCTCATCCCAGTTGATAAGTGGGTATGTTGCTTGAAGAGATTTATCAACATTGAGTTGACCTAGATCTACACGACAGATACCAAATGCTAAAGGGTCTTTATAATTTGGTGTATTTGTTTTTATATCTTCTATAAGTGCTTTAAAAGCATCAGTTGTTTGTATAACTTCCATTGAATTCTCGCTTAGATTAATTTATTAGTCGAATTATACATAAAAACAACTAATAGAAATTTTACTATACTATCATTATGAATAAATGGTTGGAACTTTTAAAGAATAATGATTATCTTGGTATAAAAAAGTATATAAAAAGCGGTGCAGATCTGCAAGAGAGTAATGAAGCCGGAGAGTCTGTCTTGGCTTGTGCCTTGCGTGAAGCTTGTGATGAAGATATTTTAGAGCTTCTTATTGAGAGCGGTGCAGATATATTTGACTTTGATGATGAGGGTGTCAGTATCTTTGATATGGCTATTACCTATGATAATATCTGGATGGTAAAGTATCTTCTTGACAAAGGTCTGGATGTTAATAAGACACATAGAAGAAGTGGTTTTACAGCGTTAATGGCTGCTGCGTGTTATGGGAGAGTGGAGCTTGCAAAGCTCTTACTTGAAAAGGGTGCCAATCAGCAGGCTAAAGATGTAAAAGGTTTTACGGCAATTGATTTTGCAAGAAAGATGAATAAAAAATCTGTTTTAGAACTTCTGGATTATGATCCAGATGCTCCACAAAACAGAGACTATGCGAGGTAGAGAAGACTCTATTCGAAAAATTTAGCCTGTTTGGAGTTGTCAAGTGGTTTTCGTTTCTCTTTTGTAAGCCACTCCTGAAGAAGAGACTCTATCACTTTTGATAGACTCATTTTATATCGTTGGCGTGAATACTTCATGGCATCATCCCATGTCTCTTTGTCTATAAGCAGACTTCGTGTTACTTCATTTTTTGGTTTCAATATTTTCCTTTATTTAAGAGGCTTTGAGAAGTTCCATAAAACTTCTGTAGCTATCTACTATTTTTTGATTTTTTTGATTTTGTATATAGAACTCTATAGCTTTTTTTCCAAGACGAGGAATCTCATTTTTTACAGCCCAAGAACTTACTGTACCTTCTGGTACTTCTAAAATCTCAGCAAGTTGTTTTTGTGTAATATCCAACTCTTTACAAATCTCTTTAACAACATTAGATTTTTTCTTTTTTGTTTTTTTTGAGTTATTGAGAGATTTGATTTTTACTTTAGGTTTAATCTCCTCTTTTTGAGGAACTTCACAATGTTTCTCTATCCATTTAAGTACATCAGAAGCACTTAAAATCCAATCTCGTGTATGTAGTGCTCTCACAGTATCGTTTGTAAACTCTTCAGCATACTTTTCAGCTAGTTCTGGAGAAGCGAGTTGACAGAGTATTGAAAATGCTAGCTGTTTTGCCCCTTTAGAGCTGTTACCCCAGTCAAAGCCGTTTTTTGAAGTAGGATAGATATCAAAACGTGTTGGAAGTTCTAATTCGCCATAGGTTACATATTTGTTTCCTAGGAGTGTTCTATGTCCTTTAAAGACATGATTGTTCATCACAATTGCCATCTGCTTGCTCTCACTTATATTTTAAAAGTATAATGATGTTCCTCTTTATTTTGTAACTCCTCTTTTGGTTGAAGAAAAACAATACGGTAAACAACATATATAAGAGTAAAAAGCAATAAAAGTACCAATAACCAAACTAACATAGCAATATTCCTTGATTTATGATACTTTTATATCGACATTTTATACTATTGACTTAAACTATAACTGATTTTGAGTTTTTCCAGCTCTTTTTTGAAGAGTTCAAAATAGCTTTGTATCTCCTCTTCGTTCTCTCCGCTTAAAGAGAGTTCTACATTTGGTTTTCCATCAACAAAGATTGGCAAAGATGAGAGTTCGACACTTTTTGGAAGCTGTTGCATTAAAGAGATTAAGGTCTCTTCACTTGTTTTGGCAAGAAGTGTCTTTCTATATTTTTTATTTGCGTGAGAGAAATATTTTTTTATTGCATCTTGTATCATTGGATGTGCCATAGAAGGAAATCCAGGTACGAAAAAGAAGCGTTGATCTAAAGCAAATCCTGACATATTGTTGATGGGATTAAAAAGAAGCTCTACGTTAGGTGGTAGGTCTGCCATATGGATTCTGTGCGGATACGCACCCTCGTTAAACTGTTTGATGACATCCTCTTTAAACTTTTCATGTGTAATAAGAGGGGAGTTGCGAAAAACTTTGGAAGCTATCTCACGTGTAAGATCATCAGGTGTTGAACCTATGCCTCCAAAAGAGAACATAACAGATCTTTTATCTGCTTTTATCATCTCGTAAGTTCTTGTAATAAGCTCTACATCATCTTTAATAATGAAAGAGGCAAAAAGCTCATGCCCATATTTTGCTAACTCATTTTTGACAAATTCAAAGTGCTTGTCTTGCCGTCTACCGTTTAATATTTCTGTTCCGATTATAACTGTATAAAAATTCATATAAAATTATAGTATCATTTCATATATAAAATAATAAAGGACAAAATATGTCACAAATGAAAAAATTAGAAGAGTTAATATCAAATGGTGTTATTCCAGATATTAATGATCGTTTAGATGAGATCTTTGAAGAGATTGCAGGCAATAAAGAAGCAAGTGAAGAGGCAAAAGAGGAGATAGAAGAGTTGCGTGAGTTCAAAGCAGACCTAGAAGATGTCTTAACAGACATTAAAGAGGATGAAATGGATGAAGAGGAAGCAAAAGAGCTTATAGAAGATATTGAGATGGCTCAGCGTGGTAGTGATGATGAAGATTTTGGATTTGTTGAGGAAGAGTAGGGTATTTTAAACTCTCTTTTTATATAATTTCATAAATAAATACGAATAAAAAAAGGAAAACTGAATGCGAATCATTCTTTTGGGTGCTCCAGGTGCAGGAAAAGGCACACAAGCGCAATTTTTAACAAAAAAATATAACATCCCTCAAATCTCTACAGGAGATATGTTACGAGCTGCAATCAAAGCAGGAACAGAGCTTGGTAAACAGGCTAAAGCGGCAATGGATGCAGGAAAACTTGTAACAGATGAGATTATCATCGGTCTTGTAAAAGATAGAATTGCAGAGGATGACTGTAAAAATGGTTATCTTTTAGATGGTTTTCCACGTACTCTTCCACAGGCAGATGCTGTGACAAATGCGGGTATAGAGATTGATGCTGTGATTGAGATTGATGTTCCAGATGAGGAGATCGTAAAACGTATGAGCGGTCGTCGTGCTCACCTTGCGAGTGGAAGAACATATCATATTGTCTATAATCCTCCAAAAGAAGAGGGTAAAGATGACCTTACCGGTGAAGATCTTGTACAACGTGATGATGATAAAGAGGATGTTGTAAAAGATAGATTAAAAGTTTATCATGAGCAGACAGAACCTTTAATAGATTACTATAAAGAACAAGCTGCAAAAAATGCAAACATTAAATATATCAGAGTGGACGGTACTGCTGATATTAAAGATGTTGAAGAGGCAATTGTTTCTCAACTGGCATAATTTCTTCCTCTTTTTTTCTCTTTGACATCTTATATCTGTCAAAGAGAGAGCTCACCAAAAACTCTCTTTTATCTGTTATAATAAAACTTACTTTATTTTAAGGAGTTCAATAATGAAAAAATTATTGTTAGTAATGTTGCTACTAAGTGGCTATCTTTTTGGTGCAATCAATGTACAAACTGCATCAAAAGCTGATCTTATGACTATCTCTGGCATAGGAGAGAAAAAAGCAGATGCTATTATTAAATATAGAAAGACACATCGTCTTAAATCAGCTAATGACCTTTTAAAAGTACCTGGTATTGGTAAAAACATTGTAAACAATGTTAAAAAAGGTGTTAAAAGCAAGAAACAAGCAGCAACTAAAAAGATGCAAAAACAGAAAAAAAGTATGAAAAAATCTGCTAAATCTGGAATGAAACAGAGTAAATTTTCAAAAAAGATGAAAAGTAAAAAATCTATGAAGAAAAAAGCTTCAAAGAAAATGAAGAAATCTTCAAAAAAGATGAAGAAATCTTTAAAGAAAAAGTCTAAAAAACAGATTACAAAATAAGACCAAAGAGAGTACATCTTTGTACTCTCTCCTCAACATATTCTAAATATCTTTTTAATCTTCTTTAGGTCTATAGACCTTTATATTGTCTGATTCTTTAGCGTCACGCAGGTATTGTGCGTGAAGTTGACTCATTACACCTTTGTCACAGTAGAGTAGGTACTCTTTGTCACGTGGAAGCTCTTTAAAGGCTTTGTTGAGCTTATGAAAAGGAATTTCTAGGAGTTCACACTCACTCTCTAATTTTTTACCCTCTGTACGAATGTCGATGATAGTATGCTTTTTAGGATCTGGCTCGTGCACTACCTCTACAGCTGCAAGTTTTGAGACATCATCAACGATCTCATCTACATTGATAATCTTAGCCTCATTGACTGCTTTGTCTAAAATTTCATAGTTAAAACTTTTTGCCACTTTCTCCATACGCTTGAATGAACCATGCGTGATAGGGTTTTGTGAGATAACACCACAATACTCAGGCATATTTTCAGCAAAATGGCGTGTTCCAATTTTACTGGCGATGTCAATAATCTCAGGTTTATTTGTTGTAGCAAGAGGGCGAAGGACTAGCTTCTTTGTTGCCTGGTCGATGAGTGCAAGGTTTCGTAGTGTCTGGCTGGAAACTTGAGCTACACTTTCACCCGTTACAAGTGCATCTATCTCCATCTCATCTGCAATTTTTTCAGATGCCATAAGCATAAGGCGTTTAAGCATTACACCCATATATGTTGGTGGAGTAGCACGGAAGAACTCTTCTATGATGCTTTCAAAGTTAATAGTGACAAACTTTACTTTATGTGAAGAGCCAAACTTACTCCATAGGTAAAGAGCTACTTGCTTAACACCTATTTCATGGGCCATTCCACCGAGGTTAAAGAAGACAAAGTGTGTTTTTATACCACGCTTCATAGTCAAGTATGATGCTACAGTTGAGTCAAAACCACCAGACATCAAAGAGAGTACATCACCCTGTGTTCCGAGTGGAAAACCACTTAAACCAGGATATTTTGCAGTAATAATGTTGAGTTGATCTTCGATAAGTTCCATCTGTAATGTAATGTTTGGATTTTTAAGCTGTACACCTTTTGCTTCAGAATTTGCAAGTAGATGTCCTCCTACAGTCCTCTCAATATCAATAGATTTAAACTCATGTTTACCAGAACGCTTAACTCTAACGACAAATGTTTTATCTTTGAGTGAATCTGCAAAAAGTTCACGTACTTTTACTTTGATCTTATCAATTGTATCCATACCATCAAACTGTAGTACTTCTAAAATCTGCTCAATTCCTGGTGTATTTAACAATCTTTCTCTTACTTCGGGAAGATACTCTTTAGGTGTAAAGACCTCTATCTTGTCAGAGTATTTTTTAACTTTGATTTCAGAGTTTATACGCTCTAAAATTGTAAGGAGATTATTGTAAAGCTGTCCTGTCATCTGTCGTTTGGCAGAAGAGCCTTTGATCATGATTTCAGGAAAGAGTTTGAGTATAAATTTTTGCAAAGAAGTGCCTTGTTTTATAGTTTTGAGCTGATGAAAGCTTCCATTTCACTTACGATCTCTTCGATAGAACCTTCACCAGATATTACTTTGAGAATCCCTTTGTTTGTATAAAAATTACGAATCTCTTCAAGTGGCTCTGTATAGACTTTCATACGATTATTGAAAACTTTTTCATCATCATCTGCACCACGGGCACGACCAAGAACACGCTCACGAGCTGTTTTTTCACTGACTCTGACCTCAATGACACTTACAAGCTCTATATCTTTATGATCTTGGAGGTATTTATCAAGCTCCATCATCTGTTCAATACTTCTAGGGTAACCATCAATTATGACAACATCTGTCGGTGCAGAAGCGATGGCACTTAAGATTGTTTCAATGACTATATTTATAGGAACGATAAGCCCTTTAGATATATATTGATCTATTTCACGTCCGAGTTCACTGCCACTTGCAACTTCAGCGCGAAGCATATCTCCAGTAGAGTAGTGTGAAATGTTTTCATGATTTTTTGCGATAATCTCTGCATCGGTAGTTTTACCAGAGCCTGGAGCTCCGATAATTAAAAAGAGTTTTTTCTTCATAAGCTTATGCTTTTGTCTGCTCACGCAGTCTAATGTGAAGGTCACGCAGCTGTTGGTTATCAACTTCACTTGGAGCATGTGTAAGTACACAAGATGCTTTTTGTGTTTTAGGGAAGGCAATAACATCACGGATAGATGCAGTTTTAGAGATAAGCATCATCAGTCTGTCAAAACCAAGGGCAAAACCACCATGTGGAGGCGCACCAAATTTAAGTGCATCAAGTAAGAAACCAAATTTCTCTTGAGCCTCTTCTTCTTCAATACCAAGAAGTTTAAATACCTCTTCTTGGATCTCTTCTTTGTGAATACGAATAGATCCACCACCAAGTTCAACACCGTTTAAAACGATGTCATACGCGATAGACTCAATCTCTTCAACATCATCAGCATCAAGACTTTTTGGCATAGTAAATGGATGGTGAAGTGCTTTGACGCGACCATCTTCAACTTCAAACATTGGAAAGTCAACGACCCATACAAATTCGTATGCATCTTTGTCAACAAGATTCATCTTCTCATGCTCTGCGATGAAGATTCTAAAACGTCCCATATAGTCAAGTACAGTTTTTTTATCGCCTGCACCAAAGAATACTACATCACCAACTTCAAGTTCAGTTCTCTCTATGATAAGTGCAATATCTTCTTCTGAGAAGAATTTAGTAAGAGGACCTTTAAGACCATCCTCTTTCATCTGGAAGTATCCAAGACCATGTGCACCAAATTTGCGTACATAGTCTTCAAAACCTTTCATTTCGCGTTTTGAGAAAGCCAAATCAGCACCTGGAACACGAAGCGCTTTGATACGGTTGTTTTTAGAGTCTTTTGCAATGTTTGTAAAGATCTCATTGTCACAACGTTCAAAAATATCGATAACATCTACCATTTTAAGGTCATATCTCATATCTGGTTTGTCTGAACCATACCACTCCATCGCATCGTTATATTGAATACGGTTGAATGGAGGTTTGATATCTACACCACACGCTTTAAACATAGCTTCAAGGAGATCTTCAGCTACTTTGATAACATCTTCTTGGTTACAGAAACTCATTTCAACATCTATTTGCGTGAATTCAGGTTGTCTGTCTGCACGCAGATCTTCATCACGGAAACATTTTGCAATCTGGAAGTATCTGTCAAATCCACCAACCATTAAGAGCTGTTTGAAAAGCTGTGGAGATTGTGGAAGTGCATAGAATTCACCGTTGTGAACACGTGAAGGTACAAGATAATCACGTGCTCCCTCAGGAGTCGATTTTGTTAAAATTGGAGTTTCAACTTCTAAGAAACCATTTGCATCTAAGATATTTCTTGCTGCAATCGCTGCTTTTGAACGAAGACGGAAAGACTCATAGAGTGATGGATCACGAAGCTCTAAGTAACGATACTTCAATGTTGTCTCTTCACCAACTTTTTTGTCACCAATAACAAATGGGAGTGGTGCTGATTTGTTCTCGATAATAAGTTCATCAACAACAATCTCAATAGCACCCGTTTTGAGGCGTGGATTTGTTAAGCCTTCACCACGAAGACGTACTTTTCCTTTTGCTATTAAAACATACTCATCTCTTACGCTGTCTGCAACTTTATGTGCTTCTGCAGAATCCTCAG
>Ga0256828_1000643_pt1 | contig 23004 bp, 22 predicted proteins | sample CV88metaG_FD_185993 | JGI IMG/M metagenome (GOLD analysis project Ga0256828, IMG submission 185993) | Hydrothermal vent microbial communities from East Pacific Rise, Pacific Ocean - CV88 | ecosystem: Environmental > Aquatic > Marine > Hydrothermal vents | place: Pacific Ocean: East Pacific Rise...
AGCGTACCAATTAACATACCTACAAATCCAAACAAAATTGCTGTATAAGTAAACAATTTTGCTACGGAATAATCGTATTCCAATGCTGCGTTTGATTGCATGCATACCCCCTTGTAAAATTTTATGTTGCAGTAAATAAATCATGAATTGACATAATTTGACAACATTCAACTACGATTATAATACTTTTTTCAATGATTGAAGCTTAATATTTTTATTAATTTTAAAGAGAGATACAAATTGTAACATATAGAGATAGACTGCCCTATTTCAGGGCTATATAGGAGTAAAAAACTCCTATATAAAAATTGATCTGGATCAATTTTTTTGATTTTTTTAGGAGAAAAAATGTATGATTTAAAACATCACTTTATGCTTTACCTTTTGCACTTTGAATAGAATGGATATAGTCATAATTTACAGAAATAGTCTGTTCTTTGGGAAGATTTGAAGCAAGTCTTTCAACCATACCTTCAAAGTCTTCAAAAAGATAGTTTGCCATCGATCCGGGGATCGGGTTGATCTCATTAAGAAGGACTTCATCTTCAACAACAAAGAAATCACAACGGATAATACTTCCTTTAAACAGCGGATCATAGATCTTTTTAAAGCTCTCTTGTATCTTATTTTTGAGTACATCAGAGATATCTGCAGCCAATACTTGTGAATCACGTGAGAAATCCATATATTTTTTCTCAAAGTCAAGGAATTCTTCTTTGTGCGGCTCTTCAACAATAGAGAGTTCCCACTCTTTTGTGTAACAACCTGCCTGATTATACTCCTTAACACCCTCGATAAAAGGCTCTACGATCACATCCGTATCAAATTCAAAAGCCACATCTAAAGCATAGTCAAGCTCAGATGCTTCTTTAACGATACTTACACCAATACTAGAACCCAAACGAACCGGCTTGATGATAACTGGGTATTCCATAGAAATTTTTCTCTCATCATTTTTTGAGAGATACTCATAGGCTACTGTTTTTACCCCTAAACTCTCTGCAAGAAACTTCGTATAGAGTTTATTATAGGAGAGGGCTGAAGCTTCCATACGCGGAGAGATAAACGGGATACCGAAGAATTCCATCATTGATGCGATCTTTCCGTCTTCCCCGTCTCTTCCATGGATAAGGTTCAAGGCTACATTAAAATCAACAGCTTTACTTCCAAACATACCGTCTATGAAAAATCCACCTTTCTTCAAGGTCAGTTTTTTACTCTTTTTATACTCTCCTGAAGAAAAGAGTTTAGAGTTTATCGTCTTCGTATCGATCAGGTAGAATTCTCTGTTACTGTCTATAAAGATATAGGTTAATGTACTTTTTTTAAGTACTTTCTTCATAGTGATCGCAGAAACGATACTGATCTCATGTTCAAAGCTTGATCCACCAAATAAAATAGCAATATTCATAGAAGATCCTTAAAGCATTTTGGCAAATTCGCCAAAGATATAGGCACTCTCGTGCGGACCGGGACTTGCTTCTGGGTGATGCTGTACCGACATGCTTGGAGAGTCATTATATTTAAGCCCTTCAATCGTATTGTCAAAGAGATTCACATGTGTGACTGTTGCCACTTCTGTAATATTATCCGGAACATTATAGTTATGATTCTGTGCAGTGATCTCTACTGCATCTGTTATAGTATTTTTAACCGGATGGTTACCGCCATGATGACCGAATTTCAACTTATAGGTATCATACCCGTGGGAGATAGAGAGTAGTTGATGTCCCAGACAAATACCGAACAGCGGTACTTTTGCAGCGATCAGCTTTTTGATCTTCTCCTGCTCCTCTTTTAAAATAAGAGGATCACCCGGTCCATTTGATAAAAAAACGCCGTCTATCTCTTTTGCATCAATTTTAGCAATAATATCTTCAGCAGACATAGAGTTTGGTACTACTGTAACTTCCATTCCCGCATGGGTAAGTTCATTGAGGATATTTCTTTTAATACCAAAGTCCAATGCTATGATCTTCTTTGTAGTATTTGGTGTTTCATAACTGAATGTTTTTGTACTGTATCTTGCTTCTTTATGTACATAAGCCTCTTTGGTACTGACCTGCTCAATATAGTTCACTTCTTCTATATGAGGAGAAGATTCAAGTACTTTTTTCAGTGCTGCCTCTTCGTGTATTTCAGTGGAAGCCACCATCATCATCGCACCTTCGTTTCTAAGCATCTTAGTAAGAAAACGTGTATCGATCTGAGTAATCCCCAATACATTCTCTTTTTTAAGAAGCTCTGCTAAAGTCTCTTCACATCTGAAGTTCGAAGGTCTATCCTGGTAAGAACGTACAATGATCCCCTTACAATGGGCACCTTTGCTTTCCATGTCTTGTGCATTACATCCTACATTACCGATCTCAGGCATGGTAAATGTTACGAACTGTCCTGCATAGGAAGGATCAGTAACGATCTCCTGGTAGCCTGTAAGAGAGGTATTAAATACGATCTCCCCTACAGATGTTCCCTCAGCACCGAAGCTTTTTGCTTCAAGCATTAACCCATTTTCAAAATATAAAGAAACCTTTTGCATTACAACATTCCTCTCTTAGAAAGCTCTTCCTGATACAATCGCTCATAAAGCAGTTCATAATCCTGAGATCCGGGAATGATCTCTCTTTCCATATTTTTTATTTTATCATAGACTATATCATCAATCTCATCATAGGCATCTGCGAAAGCTTTGAATGCCTTAAAGATCACATTCTTCACCTGATTTTCGTTGACTGTATACTCTGCCAGATAATTCTCATAGAGTTCATCCAAAATAAGGTGAGCAAGATCATTATAACGGTCATCATAATTCATGATCACTCCTGCTTCCGGAGCCATTTTTTTCTTGATCATAAAGAAAAGTTGTCTCTCATCTGCATGCTGGAACTCTATTTCATCATAATTCTCATCTAAAATCTTTTTCACCTTCTCATCCAGTGCATGTTCTTTAGCAAGGTTCTCATCGATGATTTTTTTTGCAGCAGCAACCACTGCTTCTCTACCTTTAGGCATGGTAATAAAAGGTGCATTTGCTAAATCTATACCGATTTTAGTAGCTACATATCCTGTCTGTTGTGGTTTTAGTCTCATTATTACCCCTTTTATCTGATTATTGTATCTTCACGTTCCGGACTGGTGGAAATAATTCCCATTTTAGTCCCTATCATCTCTTCAAGTGCCAAAATATATGACTTGGCTGTTTCCGGCAGATCATCAAACTCTCTTACACCCTCTGTCTTGTCCCAACCCGGAAAATTTTTATATATAGGTGTTGCATCTTCCAGATCATACGGTACATAGTTGATCTCTTTACCCTCTACTTCATATGCCACACATACTTTTACTTCCTCAAAACCGTCCAGTACATCCAGTTTCATAAGTGCCACTTGATCCACACCGTTCACGCGTACTGCATGACGCATTGCTACTGCATCGAACCAGCCGCATCTTCTTGGACGGCCTGTAGTCGTACCGAACTCATGTCCGTTTTGGCGAAGTTTATCACCCTGAGCCCCAAGATCTTCACTCGGGAAAGGTCCGTTACCTACTCTGGTACAGTACGCTTTGGCAATACCTGTTACCTTACCAATATCTTTAGGATTCAATCCAAGACCTGAGCATGCCCCGGCGCTCACAGTCGTTGAAGAGGTCACATACGGGTAAGTACCATGATCAATGTCAAGCATTGTTCCCTGTGCACCTTCTAAAAGAATCTTCTTGTCTGCATCCATGATATCCCACATCATTTGTGTTGTATCGGTAATAAATGGTGCTAAAACTTTTTTATATCCTTCAAGTTCTGTTAAAAGCTCTGCTTCAACCGGCGCTTTTACACCCATTGCATCAAATACCGGTTTGTTCATCTCAAAAAAAGCTATGATTTTAGCTGTAAGTTTCTCCGGCTTAAGTAGTTCTCCCAGTCTGTGTCCTACGCGTGCTACTTTATCACCATACGCAGGCCCGATCCCTTTTCCTGTCGTACCAATGGCTTTGTCACCCTTCATACGCTCTCTTGCCTGATCGATCATGGCATGATAAGGCAGAAGAACATGTGCTTTATCCGAAAGGAAAAGTCTGCCTTCAAGATTCTCGAACTGCTCCATCTCTTTAATGAAGTCAACCGGTGAAAGTACTACACCGTTTCCTACGATATTCTTCGCATTAGGGTTGAGTACCCCTGAAGGGATAAGATGCAATGCATACTTTTTATCTCCGATGACGATGGTATGTCCGGCATTGTGCCCACCGGCAAAACGACATACATAGTCATGTGTCTGTGCCATGTGGTCAACAATCTTTCCTTTACCTTCATCTCCCCACTGGAGACCTACGATCAAATCTGCTTTACTACTCATCTCTTACCCTTATCCATTTTATTTATTACACATTCATCCGTATAGAGTGCAAATCCTGCTGCTTCAACACCGTCTATCGTGTAAATCCCGCCCATTGCCAAAAGGTTATTGTCTTCAAACATTCTAAATGTCAAAGAGTCATAATATCGCATCTTCGCATAGAAGAGCGGGGAAATAACCATATTCTCATACTTTAGCTCTTCTGTTGCTGTCTTGATCTTCTCTAACTCTACTTTAACATCTGCGGGGAAAGCAGACAGCTCATTTAAATCTTCTACCGAGTTAATGCGTACAAGCTGTTCAATCCAAGGCAAATCAGTTCCCATGATCTGTTCAACATGCATAGACTTTAATATTTCAAGAGAAACCCCATACTTTTCATTTAACAAATGCGGTATACGAATATTTGCTATCTGCATCACCGGCTTTATATCCATTTCATCAAGTAGCATGATGGTTGTACTTGCTACTTCTTCAAAATTTCCATCTATCACCTCAGCACCTATCTGGTACTGCTCTTTGGTTGGGAAAGTCACTGTCGGCTGAATATAAAACCACTTTTTAGACTCAGTAGAACGCCCCAGTCTTTTTGTGACGATACGTACAACATCTGCTGTTGAATCTGCACGAAGGGTTACTTCGTGATTTTCTTCGTCATTTAGCTTAAGTAACGGCTTTTTATCATCAAAACTCACCTGTTGATGATAAGAGAAAAGCGGTGTAACTATCTCTGCAAACCCCAGATTCTCCAAAAGTTCCGCTGAGACGAACTCTATCTCTCTTTTTATCTTTGCAGACTCACCAAAGTAAAGTTTAGACCCCGAAGGGATTTCGTGTTCGTAAACCATTATTTCTCTTCTTTTTTCAAAACTGATTTAAAATACTCTTCATTGAAAACACGGCTTGCCGTACCGTCAAAATCTCTACGTCCCAGTTTAGCCAATGCAAGTTCTACAGCATTGACTGCAGCTACCATCTCATAAGGCTCTATCAGTCCCATCTGGTTGATACGGAAGATCTTTCCTTTAAGATGATCCTGTCCGCCTGCAACATTGACACCAAACTCTGTTTTAAGCAGATCTCTGATCTCTTTTGCATTCACATCATCGATCGTTGTCATAGAACGTGCCGGTGTATGTGGGTAAGAATGCAGGCCTAGTGCTTCCAGTGCAAAACGTGTCGCCTTTGCACGACGTGCCGTATCACAGAACAACTTCCCTATACCACCTTGTGCTTCTATCTCCTGAAGTACGGCACGAAGCCCGATGATCAGTGTTGTCACCGCTGTATAGGCTGTAGTATTCTGTCTCTGTTTTTTAATTTCGGATGCAAGGTTCAGGTAGTATCCTTTGCCCTCTCCTATATTTTCAATTGCTGCATTGCTTAGACCCAAAATAGCCAGACCCGGCGGCAACATCAATGCTTTTTGGCTCCCTGCGATCAGACAATCAATATGTTCCACATTGATACGCTCTACACCTACAGCCGTAATACCGTCTGCAATGATCATAATCTCCGGATTGATCGCTTTTACTGCAGCAGCTATCTCCTCTACTGGATGACGAAGTCCGCCTGCAGACTCAGAGATCTGGATCGCGATCGCATCAACGGAAGGATTCGCTTTTACAGCTTCAACTACCTCTTCAACCGTTGCCGGAGTATCCCACTCATGCTTGATCTCTACATTTTTCAATCCGTGTGCCCGTGCTATCTTCCCGAAACGCTCTCCGAATTTTCCGGAATTTACAGAAAGCAATGTGTCATGACAGAGGTTAGTCACTGCTGCTTCCATCGCACCTGTTCCTGTAGAGGCAAGCATGATCACTTCATCTGTCGCAAAAAGGTTGAAAAGCAATTCACGTGTCTCTTTAAAGATCGCTTCGAATTCCGGCGTTCTGTGATGCAGTGTCGGTGTAGCCATAGCAAGTCTAACTGATTCCGGTACCGGTGTAGGTCCTGGTGTAAAAAGTAACATATCTATCCTCTAAAACCACTTTTATGTTGGCATAATTAACGGCGATTATAGCTAAAGTGTGTTTAGAATCCGGTAAAGCCTCTCTGGCATTGTTTTTCATAAGAATTTCAAGATAACATTTATCTTGAAAAAGGTGTATAATTAAGAAAGAGTAGTACACAAAAGGAGCTGCTATGAAAAATTTGAAACAGAAAATTTTTTCAACCATAGAGGGGATCAATGAAAGGATCATAGAGATCCGACATGACCTCCATAAACATCCTGAACTCTCAGGACATGAAGAACATACCAAATACCTGGTCAAAGGCATTCTGGAAGCAAGCGGATATAGCATAAAAGAGAGTACTGAACACTTTGGTCTGATCGCTGATCTCAAGGTAGATGATAAAGCCAAAACTATTGCTATACGTGCCGATATGGATGCTTTGCCCATTGAAGAACAGACAGGTAAGCCTTATGCTTCAAGGGAAAAAGGAATCATGCATGCCTGTGGGCATGACAGCCATACGGCCATCGCTTTGGGAACAGCGATCAGTATAGCAGAACATAAAGATGCACTCCCGGGCAATATCCGATTTATTTTCCAACCTTCTGAAGAGAGTAAAGAAGGAGGAAGTCTTGAAATGATCAAAGATGGTGCACTTGAAGGTGTTGACGGTATATTCGGATTGCATGCCTACCCTTACCTCTATACGGGTGAGATAGGGTACAAGTACGGTGTTATGATGGCTTCAGCCGATATTTTTACTATTGAAGTATTTGGAAGATCCGCACATGGAGCCAGACCGCATGAAGGAGTAGATGCCATTCTTGTCACCTCTATGATCGTCAATTCCCTCAATCACATTGTCTCCCGCAGAATTGACCCTCTACATCCTGCTGTGATCTCATTGGGTACGATCGAAGGGGGTAAAGCCTCAAACATTATTTGTGATCATGTCATACTCAAGGGTACTGTAAGAACCGTCAATGAAGAGATACGAAAAAACATACCGCAGATGATGGAAGCCTCTATTAACGGTGTATGTAAATCTATGGATGCAAAATACCATTTTGATTATGAATTCGGACAACCTGAACTGATCAACAATGATGCAATGGTCGATATTATCGTAGAAGAAGCACAAGAGATCATCGGGAACAAGAAGTGTATCGACCTTAAAGACCCGGTAATGGGAGGGGAGGATTTCTCCGAATACCTTCAGCTCGTACCCGGAGCTTTTTTCAGACTGGGTACCTGCAACGAAGAGAAAAAAACCTGTGTCTCACAGCATAACAGCCGATTTGATGTTGATGACGATGCCCTGCAGACAGGTATGAAGATCATGGCGGCATCTGCTTTACATTTTCTGACACAGAAGGGGTCGTAATGCATGAGAGTATTATCCTGAAAATACCCAGTGATATCAAATTCATAAAGAGCGTAGAAGATCTTATTGCTGACACCTGTGCAACACTTCCTTTGACCAAGGACGATACCAAGGCACTTATCGAAAGTACCAAAGAGTTGATCCTTAATGCGATCATCCATGCCTATAAAGATGAAAAAGGGTACATTGAAATAGGATTGCACCCGTTTAAAACAGGATTGCGTGTTGATGTACAGGATTGGGGTATTCCCATGTCCTACAAAAAACATAACAGCGTACCTTTAAAACAGGATGCTTCTGAAGGATTTAACCGTATCTATAACCTTATGGATCTTTTTGAGTACCACAACCTGGGCAAAGAGGGGAAAAAATTCGTCATTATCAAATATGCTTCTCATCCCCTGCATGTAGACGAAGGATCCAAAAACAACATCCCTCTTCTTGAAGATAAAGTGTTTAAAAATAAAGAGGATACTGTTCCTATCATCATAAGAGAGTTCAAAGAGGGCGATGAAGAAGGGATCGCCCGATTGATCTACAAGAATTACGGTCACAGTTATATCAAAGATCTCTTTTATTATCCCCAAAAGATCCTGGAATTCCACGGGAAAAAATTCTATTCGGTCGTTGCCCAGAGAGAAAAAAAGATCATAGGACATTTTGCATTTGTACTCGTACCGGAATCTACCATTGCAGAGATAGGTGTTGTAGTCGTTGATCCACAGTTCCAAGGCAGAGGGATCATGAATCGTATGCTCGGACTGATCCTGCAAAAAGCCAGGGAGATCAAACTCGATGCAGTATTCGGTGAAGCGATCATGTATCATACCTACAGCCAAAAAAGCAATCTTAGTCACGGATTTATAGAGAGCGCCCTTATGCTGGGTAAAACACCTGTAGAGATCACTATAAAAAATAACGAATTAACCAAAAAATATAAACGAGGTTCCGTATTGATCGGGTATCGTTTTTTTAATAAAACAATGAAAAAACTCTATTTCCCGAGTATCTATAAAAAGCAGATCAAACATACCTACGTGAATGCCGGAATACCGTTTTCATCCAAAAAGAAAAAAGATCATCATGATATTCCTGAACATGTTTTTCTAAGCTATATCTTTGATCCGCCATCCAATATAGCCAAGATCCGTATTGATCATTACGGAAAGGATTTCAAACAGAAATTTCTTATACTTCTCTCCCAACTCAGAGCAAAACACTGCGATATGATCTATGCGGATGTCTCTTTGGAAAATATCCCCCAGATCAACAAAGTACTCAAGCTTTTGAACAGCAGAGGTTTTTTCTACAGCGGGGTAATGTTCTTCTATCATGACCGGGAGGATTACTTGAGACTGCAACTCAAACACAGTGACAAGATCGGTAGCAAAAACTATGTCTGCTACTCCGATTTCTGTAAAAGACTTTCCAGATACATTCTTAAAGATGAGAAGAGGATCAAAAAGAACTGGAACTTATGAAAGATCGACTGTCTGCTGTCCGATCTTCTCATAGCGTGTATAATAGTGTTCCACAAAGGATCTTATCTCTTCATTTTTAGGTAAGTAAACAGCCTCCTGTTTCACAGTATAGGAAGCCAAATATTCACCGGCATCCACTTTTTTAAGATAATTCTCTGCCAACTTTTTATAGGCAGAGATATAGGCTTCTTTCATGGCATCATACTTAGAGTAATCTATTTTTATCTGCTTATCATAGGTAATGATACCGGAACCAAACAGAATGTCTAAGTGAATCAGCCCTTCACAATAGTACGGCAATACTTCACCCACTTCTCTCCAAGCCATCAAGCCTACTGCACGGCTGACAAGGTCATCAACGATGTGCTCTTTAAGCTCTTCTCTCTCATTATGAAAAAATGCCATCAAGCCGCCTGTGGTCGCTTTGAACTCCTCTATATTCTTGAACTGCCCTGAACCGTTCATCTTGGTTTCAGTATCATAATCTATCCACAAGATATGCCCATACTCATGTCCTACAGTTGAAATGTCGTAGAGCTCTTGCCAGAGTTTAGGATTGGTCTCTATCAATTCTCGCCCAGCTTTGACAAACTCCTCTCCCATCGTCTCAACACTCAGTTTCATAATCGGCTTTGACTTTTTAGACTCCATCACAAAGTCTGCATAGGCAAAGATCTTCTTACCGAGTTCTGCTGAGACCTCTTCATCATTGGGTACGACCTGTGCCGAGAAAAGTCCGTTGAACTCTGCTGCATAATAAAGCATTGGCTGACCGATATAAAGTTGTGTCTGATCAACCTGCAACAGATTCTTAGCCATTGTATGCAGTGCTTCTTTTCCAAACTCCTCTGCCATTTCATAAGCAAACATTTTAATGTTATTGCGTGTCTGTGAACCCTCCTGTAATTTAGGGTTGATGATACGCAGATCCCACTCCAGGGCGACTGCTTTTCTGTAGTGGTCCTCATAATACTCCAAAGGATGCCCCACCTGAAGCGGAGTTGTGATCTTCATCCAGCGTCTGTCCACCTCTGCCCACTTACTTATGAGCTCTTCTGTTTCAGTATGTGCAAATGCTTCCTTGATCGCAAAGAAATAAGCGATCCATTCTGATTTTTGACCATATACCTCATCTTCATACTGCTCCAAAAGCATAATGAGCTGTTCTAACGCGGTTGTCACTCCCTCCACCTCTTTTGGGAAAGCTTTGGCATATGCAACACTTCTGTACCCACTATCCTCTTTTTTTAGTACAGAGTAACATCTGTCTGCTACACATCCGCTCTCATCAGTATCAAGCAATGACTTATTCTGCAGCATCTCAAAAACTTTTGCATCATCTCCGTTAAACATCTCACTGAGTTCCAAATTGACCGTATACAAAATGTAGTGTGTCCAGTGACTCTGCCATTCACTCAGTCTCAGTCCTACAAAATGCACCCCAAAAATAAGTGAACGGTAAAAAGGTGTCAACAGTTTTTGCTGCTCGATCCACTCTATCAGACTCTCATGACGTGTAATATGCATCATACTTACAAACCCGTATGCCAACTCTTTTTTGACCCGTATCTCTTCATCACTCAGTTCAAGTTTGCCTAAAACCTGCTCCAATGCATCTTCTCTCAAGTTTACCATACGTGTCAATGCTGCCATCACGGTATCATCATTTTTAGGTATATCAAGTAGAGACAAAAACGCATCAACCGACTGCTGGGCTCTTGGGTGTTCTCCATTTATAAGGTCATAAAACCCATTCAGTTCCGATTGTCTGTCCTGCAACTCCAAGTAAATGGCTTGCAGATCATTCATAAATTGTTGTTTTGTCATTTTTGTTCCTCACGTAGGGTGTTGTCTCCAGACAACACCTTTTTTGTATTTATGGTTATTCAAATTAATTGGTGTTGTGAGGGCACAACACCCTACTTATTTATTCTTCAGCATCCAAATAATCGGCTTGGCTAAAGCCAAAGCCTTTCCACGATGAGATATCTTACTCTTGATATCATCATCCAGCTCACCAAGTGTTAACTCAAACCCTTTAGGAATGAACATCGGATCATACCCGAACCCTTTCTCTCCTCGTGCTTCATCGATGACATCACCATGCATCCATCCATGTACCACATACTCACCGTATTTGGAGACGATGGCTATGGCCGCTGTATAATAGGCAGGAGTGGATTTCAAACCTTTTTCCTTCACTGCATCAATAAGTTTATAAAGGTTCTCTTTGTCTGTAGCATCCTCACCTGCATAACGGGCAGAGTAGATTCCCGGTGCTCCGTCAAGCAGGGGCAGAGAGATACCCGAATCATCAGCGATCACCAGATATTCTTCTCCCAGTTTCCCGTAAATCGTACGTGCCTTAATAAGTGCATTGGCTGCAAACGTATCACCGTCTTCCACAATCTCAAACTCTCCGAGGAGGTCTGAAAAAGGTACGACTTCATCTTGGCACATCTGTTTAAATTCACGTAATTTGCCTTTATTTCCTGTTGCAAGGACTAACTTCATTTGCGATTAACCTTTTAGTACTATAATTAGGACAAATTTTACCCTATTGGAGATATTAAGATGATTAAAAAGGTTTTACCCTTAAGTCTTATCGTAGCGTTACGCTTTTTTGGACTCTTTATTGTCCTTTCGGTTCTTTCAAACTATGCCAAAGAGCTTCCCGGAGGTACAGCATTGCTTGCAGGTATTGCCCTGGGGGGATATGCCCTGACACAGGCTGTACTTCAAGTACCTTTTGGTGTCATGAGTGACAAATTCGGACGTAAAAAGACCCTGCTTTTCGGACTTCTTCTCTTTGCTTTCGGCTCCGGTGTTGCTGCTATGGCAGACAATATCTACATACTGCTTCTTGGGCGTTTTTTACAGGGTGCAGGTGCCATTGGTTCGGTAGTAACAGCCATGATCGCTGACCAGGTAAGAGAAGATGAGAGAGCACATTCTATGGCGATCATGGGAATGGTCATCGCCATGAGTTTTGCTGCAGCGATGATCATCGGTCCGGTCATTGCCGGCGTATGGAGTGTAAGTGCACTCTTCTGGCTTACAGGAGGGTTGGCCCTCTTTGCACTGGTCATCCTTTTTACTGCCGTACCTGAAGCTCCCCATATCGAACACCATTACTCAGAAGAGGAAGCCAAAATCAAAGAGGTCTTTAAAGACAAAGATCTTGTAAGAATGTATATCACTTTCCTCTTTCACAGCTCTACTATGGCGATCGCCTTCTTCATCATCCCTATTGTAATGAAAAGCAAATTTGACATGACCCGCATGGAGTATTGGAAAGTCTATCTGCCTGCTGTGATCTTCGGGATCATTGCCATGGGTCCTGCAGCTGTACTGGGTGAAAAATACGGTAAGGGTAAAGAGGTCTTTGTCGCATCCGTACTCTTCATCATTGCTTCTTTTGCACTCATGGGATTTAGCAGTAACTTCTGGCTCTTTGCTACAGGGGCAACTTTCTTTTTCATCGGCTTTAACATGTTTGAACCACTCTTGCAAAGTTTTGTTGCTAAGTTCGCCAAAGTCCACCAAAAAGGTGCTGCTTTGGGTGTTGCCAATACCTTTGCCTATGTTGGGATCTTCCTTGGCGGTGCCATCGGCGGATGGCTTTACGGGCACTATCAGGAACAGGGTGTGGCTATTGCAGTGATGATACTCTCTGTGTTTTGGATACTCTGGATCCTTGGTATGAGAAACCCGGCACTCCGTGCCAATCTTTTCCTCTCTACGGACCTCTTTGATGAGAACAAACTCTCACAACTTAAAAATGTAGAAGGTATCAATGATTTTTATACCAATAAAACAGAAAAGACTATAGTGATAAAATATGAGAGTGAAGTGATCGATGAGGATACGATAAGAGGAATGATGATCAAAGCATAAATGGTCGGAGTGACAGGACTTGAACCTGCGACCTCTATCACCCCAAGATAGCACGCTAGCCAGACTGCGCTACACCCCGACATTTTGAAGCAGTATTATAAAAGGAGAGTGCTTAAAGTTTAGCACTTCCCTAGATCAACCACCTTATACTCTGCACCAACTAAATCACACGCACGTTTTGTAATATTCTGAATAGTAAAACCAAACTTTTCAAAGAGAAGATTTGCCGGCGCTGAGGCACCAAAACTCTCCATACTTAGTACATCATCTGCATAACGGTAATATTCTGTAGCTGTAGCAGCTTCTACTGCCAATACTTTGGTACTTGGGTCAACTACTGTGTTTTTATAATCGCTATCCTGTTCATTAAAAAGGTCAAGACACGGAACAGAAACCACGTTTGCTTTCACCCCAAGTACTTCTAAATGACAAGCTGCCTGTAGACAAGGCATAAGTTCTGAACCGCTTGCCATGAGTGTCATAGTTGCACCTTCACGTTTTTTAACAATGTATGCACCCTTGCTGACATCACCGAAATCTCTTTTTGGCTTGAGTGTTTTAAGCTTTTGACGAGAGAGTACAAAACCGTGTGGTGCATTTATCGTAAGCGCTGTCTTCCATGCTTCTACATTTTCTGTTGCATCTGCCGGTCTCCATACATAGAAGTTCGGCAGCGCTCTAAACTGGCTGATCTGCTCAATAGGCTCATGTGTAGGTCCATCTTCACCTACACCGATACTGTCATGCGTCCAGACAAAGAAATTCTGAATATGTGTCAATGCTGCAATACGTGCCGCAGGCTTGAGATAGTCAGAGAATACAAAGAAGGTTGCATTGAACGGAATAGTCGTACCGTAAAGTGCCATGGCATTGGTAATGGCCGCCATAGAGTGTTCTCTGATACCGAAGTGGATATTTTTCCCTTTAGGGAAATCACCCATATCTTTGAGCTCAGTCTTGTTTGATGGAGCAAGGTCTGCAGAACCGCCAAGGAATGACGGTACTGCTTTAGCAATTGCATTGAGAATCTTACCGTTAGAGTCTCTTGTTGCTACCTCTTTATCAGCAGAAAAATCCGGAAACTCTATGCTGGAGAAGTCCGGGTTCAACAGTTTTTCCAGTGCCACATTCTGCTCTACAAGAGGTGCTTCCTTTTGTCTGTGTATCCACTCTTTTTCTGCAAGTTCACCTTTTTCTACTGCACATCTGAATCTAAGCAGTACATCTTCAGGAATCTGGAATGTTACCTCTGGGTCAAACCCCTCTTTGGCTTTGGACTCAGCAATAATCTTATCTCCAAGCGGTGCCCCGTGTGTGTCGTGCGTGCCCTCTAACTCCATCGCACCTTTGCCGATGATCGTATTGGCGATGATGATCGTCGGTTTTTTTGCATCTTTGACTTCATCCAACGCTTTTTCTATATCATCATAACAGTGTCCGTTGATCTTCAGTACATTCCAGTTCTGTGCTTCAAAACGTTTGGCAACATCTTCTGACCATGCAATATTCGTATCACCTTCAATGGTAATTTCATTCGAATCGTAAATAAGAACCAAGTCTTTAAGCCCAAGGTGTCCTGCCAATGCACATGCTTCATACGAGATACCCTCCTGCAAGTCACCGTCACCGCAGAGACAGTACACTTTATGGTCTATCAGTTCACAGGTCTCAGAGTTCACTTGATTGGCAGTAAATGTTTCTGCCATAGCAAAACCGACTGCATTGGCGATCCCTTGTCCAAGAGGTCCCGTAGTGATCTCTATGCCGTCTGTATGGCCGTACTCCGGATGTCCCGGTGTTTTAGAATCAAGCTGACGAAAATTTTTCAGATCATCAAGAGTTACATCATACCCCCAAAGGTGTAAAAGTGAATAAATAAGTCCTGTTGCATGTCCACCAGAGAATACCAATCGGTCACGGTTAAGCCATTTCGGATTCTTTGGGTTATGTCTCAGTTTTTCACTTAAAACCACTGCAATATCTGCAAGTCCCATAGGTGCACCCGGGTGTCCCGAGTTCGCTTTTTGTACCATGTCTGCAGCTAAAAATCTAATCGTATTAGCCATTTTCTTACGCATTGCATTCTGCTCTGTCATTGCCATGTTTTTTCCTTTAGTTGTGTCTGTTTAAATATTTTGTGATCAGGGGTTGTAAAGCTGTTTGAAGCTTCTCATCAAACGTTTCAAATCGTCTTTGTAAATCTTTTGCCAAATTATCTGCCTCTTCAACAGTTTTCTCAAGTCCTAAAAGATTTACAAAGCTATTTTTATCACCGTCATTGCCTGTGGTCTTCCCTGCTTCTTCTTCACTCTGTGTCTCATCTATAATATCATCTTGTATCTGAAAGAGCAGTCCAAGATCAATACCGAAACAGTAAAGTTCATTTTGTACCTCTGCATCAAGACCGACGATCACCGCACCCATTTGAAGACTTACCGCAATAAGCTTTGCTGTTTTATTCGTGTGAAGTATTTTGATCTGTTCCAGATCAAGAGGCTTGTTCTCAAAATAACAGTCGATCGCCTGTCCCAGTACCATCCCGCGGCTTCCTCCGTCACGGGCGAGCAGTTCTACAAGTTTGATCTTGACATCTTCTCGAAGCGGCGCTTTTGCTATGAGGTAAAAAGCATCAGAATTGAGCGCATCCCCTGCAAGTATGGCAGTTACTTCATCGTAACGTTTATGCAATGTCTGCTGTCCGCGACGCAGATCTGCATTGTCCATGGCAGGCAGATCATCATGAATGAGAGAATAGGTATGGAACATTTCAAGCGCCATAGCCACAGGCAGAGCAGAATTATAAAGCATCGGTTCATACGCATCTACAATACTTAAAAGCAGCATAGGACGAAAACGTTTCCCTCCTGCAGTCAACATCACACCCAAAGCATCTTCATACACAGGATGAAAACTTGGCACTTTCGGAAGGTTTTCATTTAGATAGGCTTCAAACCGTTGCATTTGTACTCTCTATTTTTTATTGGTAAAATTATACCTTATTAGGATAAAATACGGCTATGGAAAACAGACAAAAACAGACAATTATTCTATGGCTGAAAAGAGTTTTAGCTCTTTTAGCAATTTTGGTGTGGGGATATGCGATTTTCACTATCTCCAAATCCCCTGCTCCCTTTGCAGAGCAGGTACCTTACTGCATGGGAAGCACCATGCTTATTTTTGGATTACTCACGATGGTATATAAAGGATTGGAGTATTGGGAACAAAAAATGAGGAATGAGGAATGAGGAGTTTTACATACTCTTTCTGAGCCTCTCCTTTTTTCTACTCTCTAATTTACACCACATTTTTTTGAAATATATTTTAATTGCTCATCGAGTGTCAGTTTCTCGACATCCACAATTATATCCGCTACTTTTTTATAGGCTTTTTCTCTCTCTTTATAGAGCTTCTTTGCCTTTTTCTCATCGGAAAAAAGAGGTCGTTTTGCCAATTTTGCTTCAGCATTTTTCGCAGATTTGAGACGGTTATGTATCCATTCAAATGAGGCATCCAGCAACACAACAGTTCCCAGTTTTTTAAGGTTATCAACTTTATAAAATCCGCCTCCGCAAGAGATCAATGTCCCTTTGACACACTTCTCTATCCAGTTGGCAGTCTCTTGTTCGCATGCTCTGAAATAAGCTTCACCTTTTTTCTCAAAGATCTTCTTGACCTCTTTTTTCTCTTTGGATTCTATGAGATCATCAGTATCTATGTTGTATACATTGTATTTTTTGGCAAACGCACGGGCAGTCGTACCTTTACCTACTCCCATAAATCCTATCAATATAATATTTTTTTTCAAAGCTCATACCATGTTGTAACGGTCAATAATTTTTCTTAATCTCTTGCGTAATTTTTTAAGTGCATCTGTTGCATCTACCCCTTCAGCGATCAGTGATTCAAACTCATCGAACTGAATTTTAGCAACCCATCCGATCTTAGTGTGTTTTTTGATCCCTACAAAACGCACCTCACCAAAATGTTCTTTTGCAAGTCTGTAAATACGTTCTATCCTCTGGTCTATCGTTTTTGAATCTCTACTCATTACAATCCTTTGATTATTTTGGCATAATTATAGCACAGAGAGTTCAATAACAAAAGGATTACATTGTGAAAAATATACTTATTACAGGTATCGGTTCAGGACTTGGTGAAGCTTTGGCAAAAGAATATCTCGCACAAGGACACCATGTCTATGCCATAGGAAGAACTTTTCCCAAAGAGCTTGATCATGATCCCCATTTTTTCTTTTTCCCTTTTGATCTGAGACAAACGTTTATGATACAGTCCAGCATTAAAGAGTTTATCAACAAACACTCTTTTGATCTTGTTATTTTAAATGCAGGTATTTTGGGGGAGATCAAAACATTGAAAGAGACGGAAGCAACAGAGATCAAAGAAGTTATGGAACTCAATGTATGGGCAAATAAAGAGCTGATCGATCTGCTTAGTACACATGCTTATGTCAAGCAGGTTGTAGGCATCAGTTCAGGAGCTGCAGTAAACGGTTCTAAAGGATGGGGAGCCTATTCTCTTTCCAAATCGGCACTTAATATGCTGTTGAATGTCTATGCAAAAGAGTTACCCCAGATCCACTTTACCTCACTTGCCCCCGGAGTCATCGATACGCCTATGGTACAACAGATCATCCATTATGTGGATGATATTGAATTTCCTTCAGCAAAACTGCTGAAGGAAGGAGTAATACAAACCCCTAAAGAAGCAGCCAGACTTCTTGTGGCTACTTTCGATACATTATTAGATTATAAAAGCGGGAGTTTTTTAGACGTAAGAGAGATCTCTTAACCGAACATCTTTTTCATCTTGTTAAAGAATATCGCGGCAAGACCTTTTGGTTTTGCAAGCTCCTCTATGAATTGATCGTAATTCATTCTTTTCTCTTCCAGGTAACCGTTCAAATATTCAACAGATGCATCCATATCATGTTCTTCTTCAATCTCAAGTAATTTTGCATAAAGCGGTTCAATCGCTTTTACTACATGTTTAGGTGCAGCTTGTCTGAACGCAAGATAGTGACGTACATTACCGGTTTGATCACGTTTAATATCAAAATCTGTCACAACCCAGTAATGATCACCGTTTTTAGCCAAGTTCTTCACTACGGCCATAATATTCCTACCGCTTTTAAGATGCTGCCACATCAAATAAAATACTGCTTTTGGCATATCGGGATGACGAAGGATGTTATGTGGTGAACCTATGAGTTCACTCTCTTTATATCCAGCTATTTCGGAAAAATAGTCATTACCATAGACTATCTTACCTGTTGTATCTGTCTTGCTGACAATAAATCTTTTAGCATCAAGCTTGATCTCTCTTCCTGTTGGAACCGGTCGTAGTACTGACATATTTATACCCTTTATTAAATAATAAGAGCAACCCGGCTAACTCATTGCAATTCTCCTTGCATCGAAGTAAAACTCCGATACAATTCCTCTCACTGAAGCTTCGGCTATCGCTTCAGAAGCTTATGCTTGTTGAGTCCCGTGGCTTTCCGTCCCTGCTTCGCAACAGGTTTGGCTTTGAATTTCAGCATTATAATAAAAAAATGTCAAAAAAATGTCAAAAAACTAATGATATCCATCAATTTATCTTATACTTTGATCTTCTGCCACTCTCCTTTTTGAAATGTGATCCAAAGCCAGATCGCTTTGACAAAGGTATCTGAGATCATTGCAAGATAGACAAAAAGTATATTTTCAAAATACCAACTCAACACAAATGCAGGAATAATACGGACAAGCCAAAGAGATATCAAATTGATCTTCAAGGTTCTTTTAGAATCTCCTGCCCCCCTGAGTGCTCCGGAGAGTACAAAGTTAAAAGCCAGTGGAATTTGCGATACTCCTACGATTCGCAGATAAAGACTTGCCTCTTTAATGGTCTGTGCATCATCTGTAAAAAGCCATACTATCTTCTCAGGCATGAAGATCATAAAAAAGGAGAGAAGGAACATAAATCCGGAAGTATATTTAAGTACCAGGATCACATCTTCTTTTGCCTGTTGGGGCTTTTTTGCTCCAAGTCCCTGTCCCATAAGTGCCATGGCTGCGATAGTAAACCCGATACCCGGCATAAATGCCAAACCCTCCACACGAAGACCTATCTGATATCCTGCAAGTACTGCTGTACCGTAGTGGGCGATGATCACGGTAAAAAGCATAAAACTTCCAAACGTCAGTGAACGCTCAAATGATGCCGGTATCCCTACTTTCAATGCACGGGCGAGTAGAGATTTGGAGTAATACCATACAGGCATGTAGGGTGTTTTTTCTCTAAGGTACAAGATCACATAAACAATAAATTCCAACATATTGACGATCACTGTTCCTACAGCTGCACCCAGAACCCCAAGTTCAGGAAAACCGTAATGTCCGAATATCAGCAGATAATTCAGGAGTACATTGAGGATAATGGAGCCTATCTTCACCTGCATCGGCATTTTGGTATTGCCTGCAGAATTGAGTGCGGAAACAAAGACCAGTTTTATAAAGACAAAAGGCATCATCCATGTAAGCATCTGCACATAATCTTCCCCCAATGCCACTACTTGAGGTGCCGTACCGAACCATACATAAATATTTGAGGCAACAAAATACCATACCACCATTACAGGCAGACTTAGGAGTAATGCAAAACGAAGCAGAGTAGAGAGTCCTATAGATGCACGTTTCATCCTTCCTGCACCTACAAACCTTGAAAGTAGTGCTGAAGTACCTACATGCAGCAGTGTCAAGACAGCAAAAATGAACATCAGTGACTGTAAACCAAGCCCCACAGCAGCCACAGCAAAAGCAGAAATACGTCCTACCATAATAAGGTCAGTGACCACCTGCAGCATATCAAGAAGTGAGTTGATCGCTGCCGGGATGGAGAGTTTGAGTATTTTTTGATGTTTAGGTGGAAAAAGTTTTAACACACGGTCTCTTTTTTAAATGTATTATACTCCTACTAACTGAGAGAGATGCAGATAGAGAAAAACTATACACACTGCAGCCCATGCCAACACTAATCCTACTGCATATAATCTTTTATCCTGATCGAACTGACGTTTTGTTTTATAAAGCACAACAGGAAATCCTACTAGAACAATCACTTCAGGAAGATAGCTCATAAAAGTCAAACCATATTTAGCGATAGCCAGTTTCACTGCACTAAATGCTGTATAGACAAATCCATAGACGATCAGAAGCATGAACATTTGGAAGAACATAAACATTACTCTTGCCGCAGATCGGTTGTCATTATCGTTGTAATATTTCATCACAGTACTTTATAGATCGCTTCCACCAAAGCCTCTTTTTCAATACTCCGAATTTTTCTGTCATACTCCGCAAAACTCAGATCTTTTTTTACGACCTCTTTTTGCAAAATAACTTCTCCTCCGTCAAGCTCGGAAGTGACATAATGCACAGAAACTCCACCTGTAGGGAATTCATCTTCATAACTTTTGACGATGGCATTAAGTCCTTTATGCCTGGGAAGCAGTGAAGGATGCAGATTGATACTTATGATCTTTTCTGTAAATACAGGTGTCAAAATACGCATAAATCCGGCCAATACTGTCAAGTCAGGTTGATATTTTTGTAAAGTTTCCACAACTTTCTGATCAAAAGCTTCTCTACTCTCATACACTTTTGAATCTATTACTTCCAAAGGGATACCATGCTCTTTGGCTATAGCAATGCCTTGGGCTTCAGGGTTGTTTGTCAAAGCAGTGACAACTTCACACTCCTGTGCATGTAAAGCATTGACAATATGTGCAAAGTTGGAACCTTTGCCACTAAATAAAACAGCTATTTTCTTCATAAAAAGAATAGTACCCAAACTATTCACAATCGGCTATTAATTATTCACTTCAAGCAAAGCTATCTGCTTGATAATATCTGTAGGCAACATGGCATAGGAGGAGCCTTTGTATTGATCAGCCGCTGTCACTAGAACCAAAGAAGCCTGTATTGCTGCATCTATCCCGCTGTATCCTTGTGCCAGTAGAGAGACAATCAGTCCTGAAAGTACATCACCGCTTCCTCCCTTGGAGAGTTTGGAGCATCCCAAGGGATTGATATAAAGTTTCTCTTCCTGCATGATGAGAGTATTGGCTCCTTTTAACAGAAGTGTTACATGCGGATATTTGTCATTAAAACGACGTACCATCTCAAAACGTTTATCTTGCACTTCCCGGGCAGCAAAGATCTCTCCAGTCAAACGTTTCCACAATGCAGCGAACTCTTTGGGGTGAGGCGTAATGACCACTTCTCTGTTCTTTTGTTCTAAAATACCCAACAGTTGGGGTGCATAAAGTGCGTCTGCATCCAACACGACAGGAAGATGACTTTCAACAACATACTTTTGTAAAAACTCACTCTCAAAATGTCCGCCTAATCCCATGCCTATAGCGATCGCCGAGGCATTGGCCGGCACAACCGTAGCATGCATCAAGTATGGCGGAGGAGTGATCTTCGCATGCACCACAAGTGTTGTAAGCCCTGCCCCGAATCTGCTAGCACTGATGGCGGCAATGATCCCTGCTCCCTCTTTCTCTCCGCAGAAGACGGCAGCATGACCAAAGTCTCCTTTATGTGTCGCATCTGCCACTCTACTCGGCAGCCTCAGATCAGAGGGTTCCAGTACAAACGTCTTACTCTCTCCTTCGTACATTTGACTGCTTACCCCAAGATCTGTACGAATGATCTTCCCAATGACATCTTTACTCTCATCCAGATAAAGCCCCTCTTTCAAAGCCCCCATAGTAACAGTTACATCCGCATTGAAAGCCATAGGCATTAACTTACCGTTCTCCCCTACTCCTGTGGGAACATCACAGGCGATCTTATACCCTTTAAAACTGTTGAGTTGATGCAGAAGATACTCTGTGGCCTTGTCTATATCTCTGTTGAGTCCAGCACCAAAGAGTGCATCTACAATAACATCAGAATCATAAAGCTCTTTAACGATGTTCACCCCTAAAGCCTCCGCTCTTTGAAGCTGCACTTTTGCCATCTCTGAGCGTACTCCGAAGGGCAGCACCAACCTTACTTCATAGGCTCCATGCAGCTGCCGTGCAAGCACTGTACCGTCTGCACCGTTATTACCGACACCGGAGACAATAAGCACAGAAGAGCCCTTTTTAAAATTGTTTTTTATATACTCCGCCATACCTCTGGCTGCATGTTCCATGAGTATATCTTCTGTAAGTCCGTATTTTTCATAACATTTTTTATCTAACTCATAACAGGACCTGAATAGTTTTTGCATCATATATCCTTTAAAGGTTCTACCTTTTTATCTTACCATAAATTTATTTCGATATAATCCGCTTCATATTTATCTCTTTTGGGCTTATCCCCGAAAAATTTTGATAAGGAAGGGGGTGCTTTTCGATGCCAGGAATTAAACTAACACCACGTGACTCTTTTGATGATGCGTACAGAAAGTTCAAGAGACAATGTGACAGAAACCTAATCGTTACTGAAGCAAGAGCTCGTCAACACTATGAGACACAAACTGAAAAGAGAAAGAAAGAGAAAATTGCAACTCGCAAGAAAATCCTTAAAAAACTCTTCATGCTCAGAAGATACGAGTCTAGACTGTAATCATTACAGCAGTGGGGCATCTGCCCTGCTACTCATTCTGCATTTTTACTACAAACTACATAAAATCCATATCAACTCATTACATCTTATTTAACTTTTCGCTAAAATAATTCCAATTATTTTTTTAAAGGTTTCTCTATGACATTTACTACCCCATTACAAAAAGATGCGATCAAGATCATGTTGCTAGGTTCGGGTGAACTTGGCAAGGAAGTAGCCATAGAAGCACAACGCCTTGGCATAGAAGTGGTTGCTGTGGACAAGTATGAAAATGCTCCTGCACACTTGGTGGCAAACAGAAGTTAC
>Ga0256828_1000644_pt1 | contig 22957 bp, 24 predicted proteins | sample CV88metaG_FD_185993 | JGI IMG/M metagenome (GOLD analysis project Ga0256828, IMG submission 185993) | Hydrothermal vent microbial communities from East Pacific Rise, Pacific Ocean - CV88 | ecosystem: Environmental > Aquatic > Marine > Hydrothermal vents | place: Pacific Ocean: East Pacific Rise...
AGAAAAGCTGAAGAAGAAGGAAAAGAAAAATCAGAAATTGGATGGGGACATCAAATAAGAAGTTATGTATTATTTCCTTATCAACAAGTAAAAGATGTAAGAAGTGATAAAGCATATTCACAAGTAGATAAAATACTTGATGGTGAATTAAATGATATAATAGAAGATGTATTGATTGCTGAGAGTAGTAAAGGGTAAAATTGAAAAAATCATTTACACTTATTGAATTACTTTTTACGATAGTTATTATAGCTTTTATATTCACAACTATCCCAAAAATAATATATACAACTAATGAGGGATTTAAATTTACCCTCAAAGAAGATGGTATATTTAATATGATGACAAAAATAATGGATATTAGTTTTAAAGATTGGGACGAAAATGATACAAATACAACAGATATTTTATTAGCCAATCGTCAAAATGTACTTGAATGCAATTCAAGTGCAAATCCACCTATTAGAATTGGTGGATTTTATAGTGGTGATGAATATAGTAGATTATGTCAAAATGATTTAAATATGTCCTCTATTTCAACTGATACAGATGAAGATAGTGAAGATAAATATGATGATGTAGATGATTATAATAATACTGAAGTAAATGCCACAAAAAATGGCTCTACAAGATATATTTTATATATAAAAAATGGGTATAGTAATGAGTGGAATAGCTCAAATTATGATTATGATAATCAATCATTTTCTTATACTTTTGGAACAAGAATGGATAATAACCATTCAAATATAAAATATACTCATACTATTTTATATGATGCAAAATATGATAGAAATATATCAAATGCTAAATATTGGAGTGCCAATATTGGAAAAGTTAAATTTATAGAGAGTGAACAATGGTAAAAAAATCTTTTACTTTAATAGAATTAATTTTTGTAATAGTAATTTTAGCTTTAATCGCTATAAGTAGTTTTAAAGCTATACAAATGTTATATGAGAGATATTATCAAGTAAATACTATTACAAAATTTTCTATTCTTTCACAAACTACTTTAGACCAGTTAAGTTCTATTTTATATTATAGAATTCCTCTTACAGCTATAGGCTATTCAGCAACTGATGGTGATTTTAAACAATTACAAGATATAGATGATGATAAATATACTATATTTGAATGGATAAGTGAAGCTTATGATGCAAAAAAACATTTAGGTCTAGAAGGATTAAATTATGGTTACAGTGGATTTGTTGATTTAGATGCAAGTGATAAAGATACTTTAACTTTAGTTGCAAGAGATTTCAATGTAACTGATGTAAATAATACTCTAAACAAAGTATTTAATAATAATCAAGATTTGAATGAAACAGTAGCTATAATTTTTGCCGGTGATTTAGATGAAGGGGAAGAAAGTGCTGATTATAACAATTCATTTGGTTGGCATGGACATGAACATAACAAAACATATCTAATCCATAAAATTAAACAAGTAAATAATGATGTAAATTTTACAATGACTAAAGATATAAATGGAAGTAAAATTTATGCAAAATATTATTTAGCAACTTCAGCTTGGGCAATAGCAAGGGGTATAGATATTAATAAAAGTGCCTCTTGTATAAAAAATTTACATATCAAAAATAATGAAATTGATAATACATTATTTTTATTTTATAATTATAGACCTTGGAAAAATGAAACTTTTTGTGCAGATAAACATCAAAATAATTCTGAAGAAAAAAGTGGAAATATTTCTATTATTGCAAAAGATATAACTTATTTTGGTGTAAAAGCTATAAATTCTCATCTGGAATTAAAAATTCAATTCTCAAAATCTTTATACAGAGGTAATGAAAAAAACATCACATTAAGTAAACAAAAGGCTACATTTTGAAAAGAGGATTTGGAATTCTTACAGCTTTGCTAATATTAGTATTAGTATCTTTTTTACTTATGTTAGTATTAAAAGTCAGTACAATTGGGGCAAAACATGCAAGTGATACATACATAAAAGAACAAGCCGAATTATTTATGCAAACCACTATTGAAAATGCGATTATGGCTATAGAAGGATATGAAAGAAATGATACTTCAAAGTGTCTAAAACATATCTATTTTAAATCAAGTGATGGTAGATTTGAATCAAATACTACAGTTTTGAGATATTATTGTTATGATATGGATAAATGTCCAAATTGTGATATAGCAAAAAAAATAGAGACAGATAAATCACAAGGTAATTTGGTTTTATATACAATTGTAACAACAACTAACTCAAAAAGAAACGGTGATAAAAAAATAAAATTAACAAAAGTAACCATACAAAAACCGTAAGGAATAAAATGAAAGCTTTTACTCTAATAGAACTAATATTTGTAATTATAATAGTTGGTATTATCTCCATAGGAGCTTTAAATGCTATACCAGATAACACATTAAAAAATAATACCAATTTTATATATTCAAAAATTTTAGAAAAAAAAGCTAATGCTTTAGGTTTTATGGCAAATATGGAAAAAGAAGAAGAAAATAGAACTGTTTGTATAACTTTTACAAAAGAATGGTTAAAAGAAGATGAAAATTTTTCAAAAGTAAAATTTAATTTATCCGATAGAATAAAAATAAATCCTCAAAATGAAACAATTTGTTTCGATTATTTAAGTAGACCACATAAAGGTAAAATAGATTTAAAAAATTTTAATAATTTATTGTATAATAGCAGTGAAATAAATATAAGTTATAATAAAAGTCAAAAAACCATTATAATTTATCCATTAACAGGAGATATTGAAATAAAATGAGTCTTATTTATATTAAAAATAATAAATTTTATAGAAAAATAGATAATACAATCATAAAATTAGATACTTTAGAAGTTAGTAAAAAAGATATAATTACTTCTTCTTTAGAATTAAAGCATACAATATCTTTTACATTTAAATTACCTAAATCTATTCCTGAAGAAGAACTTTTATCAGAAGCTGAAATATATTTTTATGAAAATGCTGGATTAAATTTAAATAAAGAATATATAATCGATTTTATTATCAAAGAACTTCCACAAGAAGAAAGCTATTTAATTGAAGCAATTGCTGTAGACCAAAGTATCTTACAAGAAAAATGTAAACCTATTTTAGAAAAAACAAAATATATAGATTTTATCTCTTTTATGCCTTTTACTTTTGAAGTCTTTTATAATTTATATAATAAAAAACCAAAAAGAGATACATTTATATATTTAGATGAAACACTTTCTTTTATAAATGTATTTGAAAATGGTAAATATGTATATTCTAAAACAATGTCTTCTTTAAATTCTTTATTAAAATCTCTTCAATTAGATATAAAAGAATTTAAAGAAATATTAAAAAACAAAGGTTTAGATAAAGAATCTTATGACCCAGAAGAATTTATAATAGCCTCAGAAATTGAACAATTTTTCTCAAAATATTTTATGGATGTAAATAATAGATTATCTTATGGTGCTAATATTTTTTATTTAGAACCAATTGAAAATATTTATTTTTATACACCTTTCGAAATTAAAGGTATAGAATCATTAAAAGATTTTTGGCAAATACATAATATATCTTTTGAAGTAATTCCTCCAAATGAACAAATAAATTTATTAGATAAATTAGCTATTATTTATAATGAAAAAAATTATCAAACGGCAAAAAACTTTTCTATTTTTCCAAGACCAGCTAAATTTTATAAAACAAAAACTTTTTTAGTTGTAATGAGTTTCTTATTAAGTATTTCAGCAGTAGGAGCTCATTTTGGATATGAATACTATCAAATACAAAATTTAAAACAAAAAGAAAAAAAACTTAATAAAAAACTAAATAAAACAAAATCGTTACTTAATAGATTAAAAACAAAAAACAAAATTATATTAGAAAAATTATCTAATTATAATTCTAAAATACATGCAATTAATTCTGAAATATCTCATACAAAAAAACTTTTAGAAAAATCTTTAGAAATTATAAATAAACCAAAAACTTATGATGATTTTATAATATTATCTAATTTACTACATAATAATAAATTAAGAGTATTAAAAATTTTAAAAAACGAAGATGGTAGTTTTACACTAGAAGTATATACAAAAAGTAAATATCGAGATAACATTGCAAAATTTATGTATGAATTAACTCAATATAATTATAAAAATATTAGAAGTAATTCTGTAAGAGAAGTAAACAACCATTATTATATAAGTGAAATAAGGTTTATAAAATGAAAATAGAAAAATATCTTAATTCAATTTCTAAAAAAGAGTTTATTTATATTTTAATCTCTATGCCTATAATTTTTTTTGTAATATACTTCAATTTTATATATCCAGATTTAGAAAAAAATAAAAAAAGAGAAAAAAATAAAATTATTCAAAAAGAACATAAAATAAAAAAATTAACTACTGAAATAAAAAAAGTAAAAATATCTAAAAATATTATAAAACCTACAAGAAAAAAATTAGAAAATTTGATGGAAGATTATAAATTTATTAAATATAATATGGATACAATAAAAATTTTATATTTAAATGACCCAAAAACTTTTCTATTATTACAAAAAATATTAAAACAAGCTAATATATTGCATTTAAATACCTCTATAAATGTAGAATGGATAGAGCCTTCTAAACTTTTTCAAAAAGGGGTAAAAGTTAATATATCTGGAAAAGGTAAATTTATTAATATAATAAAATATTTACAATATATTGAACATTTAAAAGCTTTAGTCTCTATTCAAAATGTAAATATATATGTTCAATCTCAAAAAAATCTTTTTTCTTATTTAAAAGAAAAAACTAAAAAAAGTTCTATTTCTGTAATTTTATCAAGATATTCAAATAGAGATATTGAATACTTAAAAAATTATGCAAAAACACATAATTTAAATGTATCTATTTCAATGTATGGTTTAGATTCAATAAAAATGTATTTTTCTGGTAATTATCAAAATATTTTAAATTTAAATAAAATATTAAAATCAATGCAACAAACAAAAAAAATTAAAATTACAAATAAAAAAGTTCACATATATAAACCACAAACTTTTATTTCTAATAAAAGTCATATGCAAAATTTTGAATTTACTTTTATTATAATGGGGGCTAAATGAAAAAATTTATTATAATATTTATAATTAGTTATATTTATTCAAATGATATAAAAGATATATTAAATATGACCAAGTTATTAAAAAACTATACAACAAATTATCAACCTATACAAAAAGTATATGACCCTTTTTCAGAAAATAAACCAAAAACAAAACCTATTATAATTAGGCCTATATATCATCCTATTACAAGAAAAAAACCTATTATTAAAAAAACTTATCATTTAGAAGTAGTTTTTTTAGATAAAGTAAGAATAAATGGTAATTGGTATAAAAACAATAGTAAAATTGACGATTATAAAGTTATTATAAAAGAAAATGGAAATGTATATTTAATAAATAAACAAAAAACTATTCATTTAACAAATAAGAACTCTTTATTAAAGGTGTCAGAATGATAAAAGCAATAATATTTCTAATACTATCAATATCTGTAAGTATTGCACATACTTGTAATAATAAACTATTTACTTTATCAACTCGCGGTGAAAATAGTATAAATTTAAAAACTTTAATAACTAATATATCTGATACTTGTAATTTAAATATTATTATTACTGATGATATAGCAAAAAGTAAATTAAATACAAATCTACAACATATAAAAATAAAAAATGCTACTTTAAATGAGTTTCTAAACTATATTTTAACGAATAATAACTTTTTTTATTCAATAAATAATGAAACTTTAAAAATATCATTTATTAAAACAAAAACATTTAAAATAGATTATATAAATTCTGTTATTAGTGGTGAAAGTAGTTTTTATGCTTCAACTCCTCAAAATTCTGATAACAGTAGTGGTTCAAATACTTTAAGCAGTAGTTTTAATTTTGACTTTTGGACAGACTTTACTAAAAATATTCAAAATCTTTTAAATGCACAATCTTCAACAGCTTTTGTAAACCCTATTCCTGTAATAGATAAAAATAGTGGTCTAGTAACTATTACAGGAACAAAATCTCAACTTGATAGAATTGAAAAATATATAAAAGAAGTAAATAAAAGATTGCATAAACAAGTATTTATTGATGTAAAAATATATTCAGTTAAATTATCAAATAATAATAGAACTGGTGTAGATTGGACAAATTTTGCTTTAAAAATGGATACTGGAGATGCTTCAACACAAAGTTCTATAGCAACAACTATTTTAGGAGCACATACATTCAATTTAACTGGTTTATTAAACTTTTTAGCAGAATATGGAGAAGTAGATTCTATTTCAAATCCAAAAATAACTACTCTTAATAATCAAAAAGCAATTATTACAGTAGGTCAAACAAAAAATTATTCTTATAAAACTTTAACCAAAGATGCAAATGGTAATACTTTAGAAAGTGAAACACTAGGAAGTAAATTTATAGGTATTTTAGTAGATATTACCCCTGAAATAAGCGATAAAGGCATTATATCTTTAGCTATTAATCCTTCTATTAGTTCAATATCTCCTACACAAGAAAAACCTAATTTACCACCTGATACTTTTGAAAAAAAACTTACAACTATGGTAAGAGTAAAAGATAATGAAACTATTATTTTAGGAGGACTTATTACTGATGAAAAAAGTTTTAAAAATAATGGTGTAAATTTTTTACATAAAATTCCTATTATAAAATATTTATTTTCAAGTAAATCAGAACTGTCTAATAGAGAGGAGTTAGTATTTGTAATTACTCCTCATATTATAGATTTAAATAAACACATAACTATAAAAAAAGCAGGTTATGGAAAATTACCAAAAATAGGAGATTTCTAATGTATGAACAAGTAATAGATTCTTTCAAAGATATAATCGACACTGACAATGTATTTAACTCTTTAAATTTTTCTTCATCTTTATCATCTCTTATAGATTCTAAAAATAATCTAAAATTTTTAATAGGAGAACCTGGTGTAGGGAAAACTTTTTTATTATATCTATATAAAAAAGAGTTTAAAAATCCTATTATTATAGATGGTTTAATTTCACAAACAGGATTTGAAAACATTTTAAAAGAAAATTATGATATAATAATGATTGACGAAGCTCAATTATTAGATACAAGAATGATTGAAACAATTAGAACTTTATCTGATAATGACAAATATAAATTTGTATTATCTATGCATCTAAAAGAAGCAAAAGATATTTTAGAAAAAGAACATTTTAAATCCAGAAGTATAGATGTAGTAGAATTAAAACCTATTACAAAAGAAGAAATGATAAAATATATAAATTCTATTCTATTTTTAAACAATGCAAATCATCTTTTTAGTGATAAAGAATTTAAAATTATTTATAAATACACAAAAGGTAATTTTAGGTATATCAAAAAGTTTGTAAGAACTCTATTTGAACTTTTAGAATTTGCACACGAAAATAAACTTGATAACTATCAATACATAAATAAATGTTTATTAACAATGACAGCAATAAAATTAGGATTGGAAAATGGATAATTTTTTAGAATTAGAAAAAAAATGTAAAACATTAAGAAAAAAACAATTTTTAAAATATGGTGCAGTGGGCGGAGGTGCTTTTTTTGTATTAATTGCTTCTTTATTGTTATTTAAATCTCCAAAAACTAATGAAAACAATAAAAAACATACTAATAATCATAAAACTGAAAAGAATATTACAAAAAAAATAGAACACAACAAACAAAAAGTTGAACAAATTAAAAAAATTGAAAAAGTTGAAAAAAAATCCACTCCCAAAACAATAAAAAAAGAAAAATCTAAACAAAAAACTATAGTTCCTCCTATGTTAGAAGTAGAGTTTGATTTAAATAAAATCGGTAACAATAATTTAAAGCAAACTAAAACAAAAAAATCTCATACATCACAACAAAAAAAACAACATACTAAAAGTAAAACTCAACAAAAAAAAGAAACTCATAAAAATATTATTTCATCAGAAACTATAACATTTAATAAAGCTTTATATTTAGCTAAAAATGCTTTTAATAAACATAACTATCAAGAATCTATCAAATGGTGTAAAATAGCATCTAATTTAAATAATGATAGTGCTGAAGTATGGAGATTATATGCATTAAACTTAGTAAGGCTTAATCAAAAAGATAAAGCTATAGTTGTATTAGAAACTTATTTAAAATATAAAAAATCTATTAAAATAAAACATCTCTTACAAAGGTTAAAAAAATGAAAAAATTTATACTATTATTAATACCATTCATTCTATTTGCATTTGATATAAAAAAAGAATACTTAGCTAAAAATTATAAATCTGTATGTAAATATGGAGCAAAGAATTTTTATAAATTAAAAAGTAACGAAGATTTATTATCTTTAATAGGAATGAGCTGTGTAAAAAGTGATTATTTTATATATCTACCAAAAATAATAAATGCCTTAAAATATACAAAACAAGGTAGAAATAATGCCCTATATTTTTCAATTCTATTTTTAGAAAAAAAACTTCTTTATTCTTATATGATGGATAACATTAATTTATCATATTATAGACTTCCTATGATAAACCATCCTGTTTCTATTGTAGTTACAAACTTAATACAACATAAATTTGAAAAGAAAAATGATATTATAATAATAAAACATAATAAAGATATTTATAAAGTTTGTAAAGACAAAGAAATGAAAGTATATATAGATATTTACAAAAATAAAAAACTTGTAGAAAGTCATTGGTATAGATAAAAATAGTAAAAAAGGATTGTCATATGATAAAAGAAAAAATTAAATTAGGGGATTTATTAATAGATGAAGGATTAATTACTGAAGAGCAATTAATCCACATCTTAAATAAACAAAAGGAGTTTAAAGAAAAAGGAGAATTTAAAAAATTAGGGGAATTATTAATAGAAGAAGGGATATTAAGTGAAAAACAAATTGCAATTACTTTATCTGAACAATTAAATATTCCTTTTGTAGATTTATATGGAGAAGATATAGATTATAAACTAATGGGGCAATTTCCTATAAATCTAATTAAACAAACAAAAGCTATTCCTTTTAAAGAAACAGAAGATTACATAGAAGTAGCTACTGCAGACCCTTTAAATTATGATGCTTTAGAAATAATAGAAAGAATGATATTAAGAAAACCTATTAGAGTATTTATTTCACTTTCTCACGATATTTTAAATATCATCTCAAGACTTGAAAAAGAAAAAATGACTAAAGTTCTTGTAAACAAAGTAAAAGAAGAATTAAGAAGAGAAGAAATTCAAGTTCTTGAAAGTGAAAATACTGCTATTGACCAATTAACTAAACTTGTCTTAAAAGTAGCTATTGAACAAAATGCAAGTGATATTCACATAGAACCAACAAATTATAACTTTTCAGTAAGAATTAGGGTAGATGGTGTTTTAAGGGAAATATTTTCATTTACAAATGAAATCTATGGAGCTTTTATATCAAAAGTAAAATTACTTGCAAATTTAGATATATCTGAAAAAAGAAAACCTCAAGATGGTAGATTTGGAATGACTATAAATAATGCATTTTATGATTTTAGGATATCTATAACCCCTACTCTACTTGGTGAAAGTATAGTAATTAGAATATTAGACCAACAAAAGATTCTTCTTAAAGTAGAAGAACTTGGAATGAGTGAAGAAAACTTTGAAAAATTTAAAAAATTAATTACTACTCCTTATGGTATTTTACTTGTAACAGGTCCTACAGGAAGTGGGAAAACAACTACTTTATATGCAGCTTTAAATGATATTAAAAGTTTAGAAAATAAAGTAATTACTGTAGAAGACCCTGTTGAATATCAAATTCCTCTTGTTCAACAAATTCAAGCAAACCCAAAAGTTGGACATGGATTTGCTGAAGCTTTAAGAACAATTTTAAGACATGACCCTGATGTTGTGATGATTGGAGAAATTAGAGATAGTGAAACATTAACATCTGCTATCCAAGCTTCTTTAACAGGACATTTGGTATTAGCTACTCTTCATACAAATGATGCAATTAGTGCTATTACAAGAATGATTCAAATGGGTGCTCAACCCTTTTTAGTAGCAGACTCTTTAATAGGTGTTGTAGCTCAAAGACTAGTTAGAAAAATATGTCCTCATTGTAAAACAACATATAAACCTTCTCCTGAAAAACTAAAAAAAGTAGAAAACTATTTCGATGAAAATAGTGTTTTTTATAAAGGAACTGGATGTCCTGCTTGTAATATGACAGGATATAAAGGTAGAGAAATGATTAGTGAAGTATTTGTAGTTGATAGTGATATTGCTGAAATGATTAACGAACATAAATCTACAAACGAAATTTTACAATTTGAAAAAGAACATAAAAATTATAAAACATTAATAGATGATGCTGTTTTAAAAGTAAAAGAAGGAATTACAACTATAGATGAATTAATAAGAATTGTAAAAGTTTAATAAATGTATTTTGAAGTAACATATTTAAATCTAAAAACAAAAAAGAAAGAAAAAAAAGTAATAGAAGCTAACGATATTGCTGATGCTGCTTCAAAATTTAAAGCATTAAAAATAGGTGTATTTACAAAAGCTATCAAAATTGATGAACCTTTTGAAATAAAATTAGAAAAATTAAAGAAAAAATTAATTAAAAAATTTGAACCAACACAAATAGACTTAGAAGAATATATTGCCATTCTTGAGCAAATATATGTAATGTTAGATGCTAGTTTATCCATCAATGATATTTTAGATAATGTAACAGAACATATAAAAAACAAAAAACTAAAAGAAATTTTTACAGCTTTAAATCAAGATATCAAAAGTGGGATGAATATCTCAACATCTCTTAAAAAATATGAGAAAAGTATTGGTAAGTTAAGTATAGCTATGATTGAACTTGGAGAACAATCAGGATTATTAGCTGAATCTTTTAAAGAGCTTGCTGAAATATTATCTGAAATTTTAGAAAATAGGAAAAAATTAAAATCAGCAACCAGATACCCTATATTTATAGTATTTGCTATGTCTGTTGCATTTACAATTGTTATTTTATTTGTAATTCCTCCATTTAAAAGTGTATTTGCACAATTAGGTAGTAATTTACCTTTACCAACAAGATTTTTATTATGGTTAGAAAACTTTATAAGAACATTTGGACCACCTATTTTAACATTTAGCATTTTAAGTATAAGTATAATTAATTATTTATATGCAATAAATGAAAAAGTAAGATTATTATTAGATAAAATTATTTTAAAAATTTATATAGTTGGTGATGTGATTGAAAATGCAATGTTAGGTAGATTTTTATTTGCATTTGAAAAAATGGTAAATGCTGGTATTCCTATTATGGATGCTTTAGACACAGCTTTAGGAATAGTAGAAAATAGCTACCTAAAACAACAACTTTTTAAAATTAAACTATCAATAGCCGAGGGAAAAGGCTTATCTAATGGTTTTGCAGAAACTAAATTATTTGAAAAAATGGTTATACAAATGATTAGAAGTGGTGAGAACAGTGGTTCTTTAAATAGAATGCTTGAAAAAACTAGTTTACATTATAAAAGAAAATATACTGAAATTGTAGATAATATAGCAACTTTAATAGAACCTATTTTAATTGCGGCAATTGCTGGATTTGTAGCAACTTTAGCATTTGGTATATTCCTACCTATGTGGGGAATGGCTGATGCAGTAAATGGAGCAAAATAATGGAAAGTAGTAGTATAGGGATAGCAATATTTAGTATAATTATACTTGGTTTTGCTTTTTGGGTAATACAAAAAGTAACAAATATTTAAAATATGAATGAAAAATGAATTTTTTATTACAAATTTATTTTTTTGTGATATAATTACATAAAGAAAGATATATTAAATAAAGGAGCTGAAATGAAAAAATCAGGTTTTACATTGATTGAATTAATCTTTGTGATTGTTATTATTGGTTTATTAGCTGCTGTTGCAGTACCTAAATTCTTAACAACTAAAAAGAATGCAGAAACTGCTAATTTACCAACAGTTGGACAACAAATAGTTACAAAAGCAGAAGAACAATGGAATTTAGTTCAAGATAGTAACTTAAGTAACATTATTGATAATGATAAAGAAATTAGTGATTATGATACTAATTTAACAAAACATTATCCAAGATTCCATATTGCAAAAGATTCAGATGAATACAATATTACTTATGATACAAATAATGATGGAAATGGAAATCAATTATGTTTAAAAGTACAAAGACTTGATGAAAATGTAAGAGTAAGTAGAGATTCAAATATTACAGCTTATAGATTCCAAGTAACTGATATTAATACTTCTTGTAATATTGATAGTGGTGAACACTAATATCTAACTTTATCTCCTGTTTGGGAGATATCTTTTATAAAAATAATAGTTTTTATAAAAGGTATCTTATATGAAAAAATCTTTTACTTTAATAGAACTTATCTTTATAATCGTTATTATTGGTTTATTAGCTTCTGTAGCAATTCCAAAATTCAATCAAACAAAAGCAAATGCAAGTAGTGTAAGTGCTAAAAGTATAGTATCAGCAGTAAGAACTACTATAGAAACTAAACATGGAGAATGGATTATAAATGATGATTTAAATGCTGATGATGGATATACTCCTCAAGGTTATCCAATTAAATTAGATAATGCAAAAGAAAATTTAGCTAATGAAAATTTATTTGATGGAAATGAAACTCTTCCTTTATTAAAAAACCCTGTAAAATCTTGTTTATCTAATAATTGTTGGTTTAAATATAAAGCAGATGATACTGATAATAATATATCATATTATGCTTATAGATTTACACAAGAAGATAATATAACTTTAGAATATAATGGCAGTGATGGTAGTTTTAAATGTAATAATGATGGTAGTAAATCAAAACTAGAATGTGAGTCAATTATAGAATAAAGGATATAAAATGACTAAAAAATTATTAATATTACTAGGTATAACATCTATGTTGTCAGCCGGATGTGTAAAATCTTCTAATGAAGATGAGGCAAGATATAATGCTGCTTTATTAACTCAATGTTTTAATGTTACAGATGAAGATGAAAAATCTATTTCCACAAAAATTCTACAAAAAGATTTTACATTAGATGTAGAGAAACATATAATTTGTATAGGACAAAATATTTCAAACAAAAAATTTAGACTCATAGATAATAAGACTGATACTATAATAAAAGATAAAGACGGAAATGAAATCGAAGGTGAAGAAGATGATGGAAAAGTAACATTTAAAAATATTCCAAAAACATATAAAGATGTTACAGTATTAATATCATATACAACTAGTTCTTTAGGAGATTCAAGTGACCATAATGAGACAAGTACAGATACATTTGCCATAAGACCATATGAATTTAATATTACACTTAGAAAAAAATCTCTTAAAATAGGTGAATCTACTCCTCTTTATTTAGAAGTTATAGATTATAAAAATAATATTGTTCAAGATTATTCAGAATCAAGTATAAATTTAGAAGCAAACACAACAGATAATATTCCCGTACAATATTCATTTGACATAAAAAATGGAAAATCTCTTCCATCTGCTATCATACAATTTTTAAAAGCAAAAAATAATATATCAGTAATTTTTAGAGACAAAAACTTTGCTTCTATAGATGCAGATGATACTATAGATAGTTGTTTAGATATCAACGGAACAGTTGAAGGAATAGATGTTACTAAAAATTACAAATCATGGGCAGGTAGTAGTACAGAAAATAGCTCAAATAATCCAAAAAATAAAACTATAAATTCAAAAATTAAACAAAACCAAAATAGAGATTTACACTTTCAAAAAATGGGTTGGTAATTAAACTAAGAGACAAAATCTCTTAGTCCATCGCATTAGGGTCAAGAGGAACTTTATTATCTTTTGGAATTACCATCCAAAAATGTCTAACTTCACTTCTAAAATTATCAAGTAAGAATTTAGCTTTATTTGAATGAGTAGCATTATAATATTCAACTAATCTTTTTTTAAGATATAGTTTTTCTTTTTCATTTTCATCAGTATCAATTCTTCTAATATCAATTAATTCTGGATTTATATTATCAATTAAAGTATGCTCTTTATCATATACAAAAGCAACTCCACCTGTCATACCAGCACCAAAGTTTACACCTGTTTTACCAAGGATTATAACTTCTCCACCTGTCATATATTCACAAGGGTGGTCTCCTGTTCCTTCTACTATAGCAACTGCTCCAGAGTTTCTTACAGCAAATCTCTCCCCTACTTGCCCAGCAATGAAAAGTTTTCCACCAGTAGCACCATAAAGGCAAGTATTACCACCAGCAGATAAGTTTTCACCTTGAGTAGGTGGAACTATTACTATTTTACCTCCATGCATCCCTTTTGCAATATAGTCATTTGCTACACCATCAAGCTCAATAGTAATACCATTATTTAAGAAAGTTCCAAGCCCTTGACCTGCTGTTCCTTTTAGTTTAAATACAATACTATCAGCTTCAAGTCCTTTATCTCCATAATATTCAGCAATTTCACCACTCGTAAGTGTTCCAAAACTTCTATTTAAATTACAAATTTCAGCTCTTACTACTGATTTTTGAGAAGGGTTTTTGATAGTATTTCTTACTTTTTCAAGTAATTCTTTTTCAAAAGCATTATCATCAAATGGTTCATTTCTTTCACTTACACATTTTCTATCACCTTCAACTTGTGTAAACATATCACTAAAATCAAATTTTTTCGCTTTTTCATGATTAATTACATCAAGTAAATCATTTCTTCCTATAATTTCATCAAGTGATTTATATCCCATATTTGCTAAATATTCTCTTACATCTTCAGCAAGACAAGTTAAATAATTAATTACATTTTCTACATTACCTGTATATTTTTCAATATATTTTTCATCTTGTGTTGTAAGTCCAACTGGACAAGTGTTGTTTTGACAACTTCTACAGAAGATACATTTTAAAGCCATTAAAAGGTTTGTACCAAATGCATAATATTCAGCTCCAAGTAATGCAGCTATTATGATGTCTCTTCCGATTTTTAATCCACCATCAGTTTCAAGTCTAACAAGACCTCTAAGGTTATTTGCTTTTAGAGCATTTTGAGCTTCAATTAATCCAATCTCCCAAGGATTTCCTGCATGTCTAATTGATGTAATAGGAGCAGCACCTGTTCCACCTTCGCTTCCTGAAATAACAATTTTATCAGCATAAGCTTTTGCTACACCTGCTGCGATTGTTCCAACTCCTGCTGTTGAAACTAATTTTACAGAAACAATAGCTTTTGGGTTGATTTGTTTTAAATCAAAAATAAGTTGAGCTAAATCTTCTATTGAATAAATATCATGATGTGGTGGTGGTGAAATTAAAGTTTTACCTGGTGTTGTATTTCTTAATTTAGCGATATATTCTGTTACTTTAAATCCTGGTAATTGTCCACCTTCACCTGGTTTTGCACCTTGAGCTACTTTGATTTGAAGTTCCTCTGCATTTCTTAAATATTCTGGAGTTACACCAAATCTTCCTGATGCGATTTGTTTGATTTTAGATTCTTTTATAGTTTTAAGTCTAACTTTATCTTCTCCACCTTCACCAGAGTTACTTTTTGCACCAATTCTATTCATAGCTTCTGCTAAAGCTTCGTGAGATTCTTTGCTAAGTGCACCAATACTCATAGCAGCACTTACAAATCTTTTAAATATTTCTTCTTTAGGTTCAACCTCATCAATCGAAATAGCTTTTCTATCAGATTTAATTTCTAAGAAATCTCTAATAAATATAGGCTCTTTTTTCTCAACCATCTCTTTTAGTTTATTATACTCTTCTTTTAAACCTGTATCAGCAATTTTTTTGATAGCTTTTGCGATAGCTGGATGATTATCATGTTGTTCACTATCTTTTCTAAAATTAAACACCCCACCAGCAATAACTTTATCTTCTTCATAAGCTTTATTTAGTTTATTATTTACTCTTTCTTCAATATCTTTATAATCAAGTCCAGGAATTAAAAGTTCACTTCCAATAAAACACTCATCTCTCATATTTTCACTAAGTCCTATTATGTCAAAAAGTGCAGAATTTCTATAACTTGCAATTGTTGCAATACCCATTTTTGACATAATTTTTAATAAACCTTTATTTAATGCCGAATGAGTTTTTGTAATAGCATCTTCTGAATTTAATCCTTTATCATTAGCTGTATCAAGCACTATTTTAAATAACATATAAGGATAAATAGCAGTAGCTCCATAAGCTATCATTACTGCACTATCGTGAGGAGTAATCACTTCACCTGTAATTGCTACAATACTAGTAAGGTGTCTAAGTTTTTCATCAAGTAATTTTTTATGAAGTCTTCCTATTACCATAGTCATAGGTATTATATTATTTTCTTTATTTAAAGCTCTATCATCTAAAAAAATAATTCTAACTCCATCATTTTTTACATCATTTGCTATTTTACTTACTAACTCTTCTAAACTATCTTTTAAATTAGTATTAAAAGTAGTAGAATAATATCTATTTTTATAACAAGCTTCAAATCTTGGTGAATTTTCTTTTCCAAAACTTTCTAATACCTCTAGTTTAGCTTCTGTAAGAATAGGAGATGATGCTTTTAGTCTTTTTGCATGATTTGGGTCTTCATCAAGAATATTATGAATTTCTCCAAATCCTGTATTTAAACTCATTACAATTTTTTCTCTTAAACTATCAATTGGTGGGTTTGTAACTTGTGCAAATTTTTGTCTAAAAAAGTCATTAAAACTTCTAAATGGATAATCACTAAAACAAGCCATTGGTGTATCATCACCCATACTTCCAGTTGCTTCTTTTGCTTCTGTCATCATAGGAAGAATTTGCTCTTTAATTACTTCTTTGCTAAATCCAAAATATCTTTGTTTATTTATTAAATCATTTACTTCACAATTTGTGATTTTATAAGTATTTTCTGTGAATTCTTGAAGATAAATTAAATTTTCATTTAACCATTTTGTATAAGGATTTCTACTTTTTAGGTAGTTATTTATCTCTTCATCTTTTAGAATAATTCCATATTTTAAATCAATCCCTATCATTTGTCCAGATTGAAGTCTTCCTCTTTCAACTATCATATCATCATCAATATCATTTACCCCATATTCAGATGAGATTAAAATTCTATTATCTTTTGTAATGATATATTTTGCTGGTCTAAGTCCATTTCTGTCAAGTACAACTCCAATATATCTTCCATCACTTAAACTTACCGCAGCTGGACCATCACAAGCTTCAAAACAAGTAGATGTAAATTCATAAAAAGCTCTAAGTTCACTATCCATATGAGGAGAATTTTGCCAAGGCATTGGCACTAAACTTCTAGCAGCTTTAAAAAAGTCCATTCCATTCATTACTAAAAATTCAAAAATATTATCTAAACTCGCACTATCACTTCCACCCATTTGAACAATTGGAAGAATTTTTTGTAATTCTTCATCACTAAAAACTTCACTTTTTACTGATTCCGTTTTAATAAAAGCATTTATTCTATTTGCTTGGATTGAATTGATTTCCCCATTATGAGCTATATATCTAAATGGTTGAGCAAGTCTCCATTCTGGAAGTGTATTTGTCGAAAATCTTTGGTGAAATAAAGCAAATGGCACTTCAAAATCATTATCACTTAAATCTGGATAAAATTCTTTAATATGAGTAGGCATTACAAGCCCTTTATAAGCTACTTTTTGTTTGCTCATTGTAGGAATATAAAAGTCCTTATCATCTATACTATTTTCAATCTCTTTTCTTGTAAGATAAAGTAATTCTTCAAATCTTTTAGTTGCTACTAATGAATTTGGAGTTATAAAAATATGATAAATATTTGGTAAAGTATTCAAAGCTAATTCACCTAAAGCATTTGTATTCACAGGAACTTCTCTAATAAGTGAAACTTTTAAATCATTATTATTTAATTTCTCTTTTACTATTTCAAGTAAATCATTATCTTTCGTAAAAATTACCCCTATTCCATAAGTTTCTGGTAAATCAACTCCCTCTTTTGAAGCTACTTTTCTCATAAATTTATCTGGCATTCCAAATAAAAGACCACTACCATCACCACTTTTACCGTCTGCTGCTATTGCACCCCTATGCATCATTCTCTCAAGTGCAATAATTGCATCTTCTACATTTTTGTGACTTGGAGTATTATCAATACTTGCTAAAAGTCCAAATCCACAGTTATCTTTGAAACTTGTTAAATTCATTTATTCTCCTTATTTAAGCATAAAGCTAAAAGCATAAAGCTAAAAGCAGTGTATAAAAATTTGCTACATTATACCAAAATGATATTTAAATATTATTTAAAGGAATTGAAGAGTTTTATTTTTAAAAAAAAGTATTACTTAAAGTGGCAAAGGTTATAATTTTTTAATCATCCAATATTCTATTTCTCTTTTTTTATTATCCCAAATGATTATTTTATATTTATAAAATCCTAATTTCAAATAAAAATCAACCAGATTTAAATTTTGTTTATCTGGATATAAAATTAAATACCTAATCCCTATTTGAGTTTGTAATTCTATTGCTATATTTTGAATTAAACCTATTAAAAAAACAGAAGCTTTTATATTATTTAATTCTTTAAACTCTTTTTTTCTATATTTTGTATCTATAAAAATATATTGAATTTCAATAGAAGGCACTCCTTCTAAATCTGTAAGTAATTTTGAAGCTGAAACAGCTATAAATCCAATATTTTTATCTTTAATTTGAAGCAAATAAATAACACTATCACTTTTTTTAACTTTTGATATCATACTATCAATTAAATCTCTTTCTCTATCAGTTTTTGTTTCAAAACTTCTAAAAATTTCCAAATAAGAAAAATAATTTTCTTTATCAATTGTTACGATATTTTTCATCCTCTTACAGGCTTTGGAAATTTCATTTTTTTTACTAATTTATCTAAATAAGTGTTTGTATATTTTTCTGATTCTAAAATTTTTTCCAACTTTTTAAATTCTTCGTGTGGAATTATAGGCATTTGTTTATCAACTACTTTTCCATTTTCCCAAGCTAAAGCCATAATATATCCTTTTTTTGTATAATTATAGCAAAAAAGGATTTTTTTGAGAGGATTTATACTTCATACACAACTTGTAAAAGAAGAAGATTTAGTTGTTACTATTCTTACTGAAAACAAAATTTTAAAACTATATAGATTTTATGGAGCAAGACACTCAGTTATAAATATTGGTTATTTAATAGATTTTGAAATAGAAAAGACAATAGTAAATATTGATAGATTAAGAAATATTATGCAAATAGGTTTTAAGTTTTTATTAGATAATGAAAAAATGTTTATTTGGCAAAATTTTATTAAAATGTTATATTCACATCTTTTTGATATAGAAGAAATAGATAATTTTTATTTTAAACTACTTATGAATATAATCAACGAATTTGATAGAAATCCAAAAAGAGTTTTAATTGAAAATTACATCAAACTTTTAAAATTTGAAGGGCGACTTAGTAAATTTGAATGTTTTTTATGTGAATTACCAATTAAAAACAGAGTAAATTTAGCAAGAGGTTATTTATGTGCTTGTGAAAATTGTATTCCAAAAACAGGTTTTGAAATTGAAAAAATCAAATTTTTATTTAAAAATGAAAAAACTACTCTTTTGAATAATCAAGAGATAGAAGAGTTATATAAAATATTATCTCTTGGAATATAATTATTTAGCTAAATAACAAGCTGGTTTATATCCTAAATTACAAGCCTTTTTAAAAGAATTTTTTGCTTTATCTTTTTGATTTAATTGAGAATACAAAGAACCTAAATTTATACAAGCTTCTGCTATATTAGCATCGCAACTAATTTGATAATATCTTAAAGCTTTTTTAATATCTTTTTTTACTGATAAGCCATTTTCATATAAAACACCTAAATAATTACAAGATTTTTTATCTGTTTGACACCCTTTTATAAAAAATTGTTGAGCTTTAGTATAGTTTAGTTTTTGATAATACTCTAAACCTTTTTCAAAATCACCTGCATTTGCAAAAATAAATATAACTAATAAAATAAGTTTTTTCATAGAAGATTCTTTAAGCAAAAGGATTAAAATCCTGTTGCTAAGAATATTGGAGTAGCGAAAATACCAAAATAAAGTGTTCCTGCTAAAAGAATAATTTGTCCAAGTAAGCTACCTGCACTAATTGAAATTTTACTTGTATTATATCCATCAGTTTCATCAAAATAGATATGCTTAATCAACCAAGCATAATACCCTACTGATAAAGCTGAATTCAGTGCAGCAACTAAAACTAAAGGCCAAAGCCCTGCATCAACCCCAGCCCAAAATGCAACTGCTTTAGAAATAAATCCAGCCATAATAGGAACACCAGCTAAAGATAATAATTGAATTGTAAATAAAATTGCATGAATTGGACTTCTTTGATACAATCCTCTTAAATCATCTAAACTTTTTATATGAGCTTCTCTTCTTAAATCATTTAAAATTAAAAATACACTTGTTTGCATAAATACATAAGCAATTGCTAAATAAACTAAAGATGTATAACTATATCCACTTGCAATAGCTGCAAAAGGAATTAACATATACCCTGCATGTGTAATTGATGAAAATGATAATACTTTAGCAACTTCTTTTTGGAAAAGAGCCATAAAGTTTCCAAGTGTCATTGTAATTACAGCAAAAAAACTAAAAATTAAAACTGTTGTATCTAAGTATGCTTGTAAGAAAATATAAAATGCTTTAAATGTTGCAATTACAACTACTGTTTTGATAACCCCACTTAAAATACCCGCAGCTGCATGATTTACTTGAGCATAAGCATCTCCAGCCCATCCATGCATTGGAACTACTGTAAGTTTATAAAAAATACCTGCTAACATAATTCCAACTGCAACTAATGTGAAATTCCCGTGAACAGTTAATTCTGCATAATTAAAACTAGGAGATACCATAGCAAACATAGCAAATCCAAGTAAAATAAATCCAGATGCAGTAGCCCCTGCTATAAACATTTTAATAGCACCTTCTGCATTTTTTCTATTTCTAATATTAGCACCTAATACATAAGAAATAATAGCAATAACTTCAAATAATACAATATACATTAAAAAGTTATTAGTTTCAAGTAAAGCTAAACTTGCCGCACCTAAAAATAATGTTTGAGAAATAAGAGGTCTTTCAAATCCTCCAAATGTCATCATTGTAGCAGCTAATACAACTAATACAACTATTTCAAGTAATTGAATATCAGGTGTTAGAGTAAAATACTCCATATCAATTCCATTACCCATATATACATTTAAAGCAGCAAAACCAAAAGCTGCTGCTGCAATATATTTAGCTATTAACATATTCCCCTTAAAAAATAGAGGAACTAATAGCCCTGCTCCGATTAAAATTATTAAAGTACTCATTACATACCTCCAAACATTGCAAATGCATTATTTGCTACATCAAATATTGGTTGAGGATACACACCAAATAATACTATTACTATTGCATATATCACAAGTGCAACAAATTCTGGTGCACTCATATCAAATTTACTTTTAGCTACTATTGGTGAAATTTCTGCATGGAATGCACGTCTAACTGCCCAAATTACATAACCTGCACTAATTAGTGAAGCAAGAGCTGCAACAGCAATCCACCATCCATAAGCTTTAATAGCTGAAACGATTATTGTAAGCTCCCCTACAAATCCCATTGTTCCAGGAAGTCCAAGAGCAGCCATACCAGCTAATACAAAAATTGCACTAACATAAGGTGCTTTTTGCATAATTCCACCCATTTCATCCATATACCAAGTATGAGTTTTATGATGAACCCATCCAGCAATTAAGAACATTGGAGAAATTACTAAAGCATGTCCTATCATTTCATATAAAGCTGCACTTAAACCATCATAAGTAACTGTTGCAATAGCTACTACTACAAGCCCCATATGTGAAATTGATGAATATGCAACCATTTTTTTGATATGTCTTTCATAAATAGCAAGCATACCTGCAAAAAGTGTAGTAGTAAGACCAAGAATTACCATATAAATAGCAAAATGTTGAGTTTCTGCTGGCATCATCTCTACTACAAATCTAATTAAACCATAAGCACCCATTTTAAGTAAAACACCTGCTAATAATACTGAAATACTACTTGGTGCTTCAACATGTGCATCTGGAAGCCAAGTATGGAATGGAAATAATGGTAATTTAGCTGCAAAACCAATAAACATTAACCACCAAATTAAAGCTGGTGTAGCAATCATAGCTTCTTTAATATTCATAAAATCCATTTGTCCTGTTTGTTTATAAACAAGGAAAAATCCAACTAACATAAGCATTGAAGCAAAATGAGTATATAAGAAAAATTTAATTGATGCATAAACTTTTCTCTCACCTCCCCAAATACCTACTAAGAAAAGCATTGGAACTAAAGTCATTTCCCAAAAAATAAAAAACCATAAAAGATTAGTTGTCATAAATACACCAAAAATTGGTCCAGCAAAAAGGATTAAAAGAGAAAAATAACTTGCTTGCATCTTCTCTTCCCAAGATGTAAAAACAACCAAAATTAAAAGTGCAGCAGTTAAAATAAGCATAGCTACACTTAATGCATCTACTTGAAGAGTTAAAGCATAATCAAATCCAGGAACTCTTAAATAATCTCCTAATACCAAAAATCCACCATCAGCTGGCAAAGCCTGATACATATCTACTGAAATAACTAACAATCCTACAAATAATGCCAAAGCAGCCCATTTAGCTACCCATTCAGCACCTCTTGATATAAAATACACAAAAGGTGCTAAAAGCATTGGTCCAAATATTAATTCTATACTCATCATATTATACACCTTTTACTATAATTAGAATTGCAACTACAATAATCGCAACACCAATAGCAAATGTTCCGATATAATCA
>Ga0256828_1000645_pt1 | contig 22954 bp, 21 predicted proteins | sample CV88metaG_FD_185993 | JGI IMG/M metagenome (GOLD analysis project Ga0256828, IMG submission 185993) | Hydrothermal vent microbial communities from East Pacific Rise, Pacific Ocean - CV88 | ecosystem: Environmental > Aquatic > Marine > Hydrothermal vents | place: Pacific Ocean: East Pacific Rise...
CATAGTTATAGTGTTTATAAGCCTTCTCTCTTACTCCTCCACCTAGTATTGCTAAACCTATAAGCATTGTTTGTTGTAGTATTAAAACAAAAACAGCAGGGATAACATACTGAGTATAAGAGTTGTCTTTATTAAAAAGGTTGATGGTGTTTAAGACATAGGGTGTATACTCTTTTTTTGCCACTTCTAGAGGGATGTTTTGTGTTAGTTTTGTCGCTATTTTAATACTTGCTGCTTCTGTAAGTATCGACTTCATTGCAGCTTCTAAAACACCACCATAGATAAGAAAATAACTAGAATCTGCTCCAACAGCTATAGTTGGAGGTTTTTTTAAGCTAATGTCGCGTTTAAAATGTGCGGGAATTACAATGATTGCTTTTATATCACCTCTAAGAAGTGCTGCTTTTGCATCATTTTCACTTAAGTCTTCCCTCTTTACAATAATCTGCGGTGTTGCATTGAGTTTAAAGACAAGGTCTCGTGATTTATCACTTTTATCATAATCTACTACACTCACTGCTAAAGAGCTCACACTCTGATGAGCATAAGGCTGAGGATACAAAAAAGAGTAAAGAATAACACCACCAATAATGGTCAGAACAATCGCTACATCACTAAAAACTGTACGAAACTCCTGTCTTAATGTTTGTGAAAAATTCATGATGAAACCCTCTGCTTGAAACGAATATACACAGGAATAAAAACAAACCAAAAGAGTAAAAGAGAGAAGAGTATATCCACCTCATAACTAGGATTTACTCCATAATTTGCTTGAGATATTTGTAGCTCAATGTAGTATGATATAGGCAGTATATCTCTCCAAAATAGTGCAAAATCGTTCATATTGTATACAGGGAAGGTAACTCCTAAAAATGCAAATGCGGGAGCAGTATACACAGCTCCTAGGCTTAAACTTCTTGCATAATCAAATCCACTCACCAAAAATAAAAGAGCTATCCCTTGGTATGCAACTACACTTAAAAACATAGCTAAAATCATCACAGCAAAAGAACCCTCAAAAGCCCAACCCAAGGTTCCATAGATATAGAAAAGGTATAAAGCTCCTAAAAGCATATAAAAGAGTGTATAGGGAAGCATTTTCCCCACTATTTTTGCAAAAGTATGATTTCTAAAGTACTCCTTATCTTTTTGCGACTTTACTAACTCTCCAAAACTTACAATAGTAACAATAACAATAAAAATCTGCCATATAGATGGTAAAAGAGCTGACACTAAAAAAAGAAAGTAGTTTTGATACGTATTAAAAAATGGAGTTATCTGCATCTTTATAGGTGAAAGTGCCTCTTTACTAAGATGGGTCTCTTTATAATGTACTAGATTATTCACAAACTCTAGCTCCCCTGCAGAGGTTGCTACAGCACTATTAAGAGTAGAGGTGATGATCTTTCCCACTAAAATATACTGGGTGTTGACCATTGCAGTCACCTTTGGCTGCTTATGTGTTAAAGTGTCTTTTGTAAAATGCCTTGGAATAATCACAAGAGCATAAGCTTTCGTATCTTGTACAAGTGCTGAAGCATCTTTAAGTGAATCTAGCTTATAGGCAACACTTAAAGTTTTTGTAGCATCTATCTTACGGATAAGTCCTTTAGATAGTTGAGACTTCTCTTTATCTACAACAACGATGGGCATATTTTCCAAGACACCATCGTAAAAGATACTTATAATTAAAAAATAACTTAAAAGAGGAAACAAGCTAATTAACAATAATTTATAGTAAGAGTTTTTTATACTCTTCATCTCATCTATAAAAGTATCTATAATTATCATAATATTTTATGGCTTAGGAATCTCAATAAGAACACTCATTCCAACACGAAGAGACTCTATCGTTTCTACTGGACGAAGCTCAACCTCAAAGCTTTTCATATCAAAACCTTTACCACTCTCAGTAGCTCTCCAGGTTGCATAATCTCCTTGAGGAGCTATATAAAAAACTTTAAATTTATAAAGCTTATCACCTATGGCTGGTATCTTTGCTGTGAGAACTTCCCCTTTTGCAAAGTATTGAAGATAATCTTCCCTTACACTAAATCGTGCCCAGACATCTTTCATATCTATAATACTTACCACAGGAAAACCTGTAGGGGAAAGCTCACCCTCATGGATAAGTACTTGTGACACTTCACCATCGTGAAAAGAGTACTGCGAAGTATCATCCATATAAGCACTTACTTCATCAAGTTTAGCAGCATACACTCTCTCTTGAGCAGAAGCAGCCTTTTTCATCTCTACTCTTGCACCCTCTTTAGCCATCTCTGCCATCTCTTTTGCAGCATTAGATGTATGAAGTGCAGCCTTATACTGTGTGTATACTTCATCGCGTTTTTGCTCTGAGATAACCCCATCTTTATAAAGTTTTTCTATTCTATCGTATGTAGTTTTTAAAAGTTCCTCTGCTGCTTTGGCTTTTTGATACTGTTCATAGGCAGCTTGTATCTCTTGTTTTCTCGCTCCCTTATCTGCTTGCATCTTCTTTGCCATCGCTGCATCTTTTGCAGCACTGGCTTGTGCAAATTTTGCATCAAGCTCTGGAGAGAGTATACTAAAGATAAGATCACCAACTTTTACATCTTCCCCTTTTTTCACATAAATTTTATGGATACGCCCAGCAACTTTTGATGAGATATTATAACTTTGTGCATCTATCTCACCTTGAAGTACAAAAGGCTTTGGCTCATATGCCTTATAAAATGTCATACCTACCCAAAAAACCAAGGCTAACATAGCTATAACTATAACAAACACTATACTTTTTTTCATTCTATCTCCTCACCCATAAACTCAAAAAATATCTCTCTCTCACCACTTAAAACACAAAGTTGTGAAAGCTTTTGTACATAAGTGTATGCTGCATTGAGTCTTTTTGTTTTTGCACCAAGTAAACTCATTTGTGCATCAACAAGTTCAACAGATGTGCTTAAACCCTCTCTAAAAGAGAGTGTTCTTAATCTATAATTTTCCTCTGCTAAGGCTAATGTTGAATCAAGAAGCATATACTCATCTTTAGCTGCAAGCATCTCTTTGTATGTCTTTTCAACTAAAAGAGCTAAATTTTTTAAAGACTCTTCTCTTAGATTTTGTATCTTTGTTTTTGTTAGTTTTGCAGCTTCTAACTCCTCGGAGCGATCATTTCTTGCTAAAAGGTTGATCTTTACCATCACACCACCAAACCATTGTGGTAAAGACTCCATAAGTGCAGATTCATCTTTGTAAAGATTGTAGTTTCCAAATGCCATCACTTCTGGTTTGTAAGATGCTTCTTTGATACTGATAAATGCTTTACTCTGTTTCTCTTTTGCATCAAAAATTTTCAAGCCTGCATAATCATCTCGTGTTTTACTCTCATAATACTCCTGTTCTTTTTCAAAAGAGTTGATAAAAAGTTTTGATGAGGGTGTGATATTTTGCTCAACTAAAGAGTTAAGAGCTGAATGAGCTAACTCTAGCTTATGTTTTGCCTTAAGAAGGTCTACTTTGGCAGCATCAAGCTCTACCTTTGTATTTAAGAGTTCTATCTTTGCTATTTGTCCCTGCTCTTTGAGTTTTTTAGCATTTTCATAATGAAGTTTTAGTGCCTCTTTTGATTTGAGTCGTGTTTTATAAAGGAGCTCACTTACTACCACACCATAGTAGTATTTTACAAGTTTTAAAAACTCTTTATCTTTTTTCATCTCTTTAAGTGCTTTAGCCTCATCTGCTGCTGCCTTGTAGATATCTTGAGCTGCATCAATTTTACCACCCACATAAAGTGGCCATAAAAGTTGCAGATCTGCTAAAAACACATCTTGTTCTGAGAGATCTATAGTAGAAGGAAAAGGGATACTAAAATGTGCCATCATCGCAGATATTTCAGAAGTGTCCAAATTTACTTTTTCACTTAAGTGTGTGTAGCTTCCTGTAACACTTACAGAGGGTAGATACATCGATTTTGCTGCATTTTTTTTCATCTCTGCAATAGAAACATCATTTTTTGCAGCTTTAAGCCCACTATTTTTTATCTCTATACTTTGCCAGGCATCTTCTATAGATGTAGATGCTTCTAAACTCAATACTAATATAAAAAGAAGTAAAGTTTTTCTCATTTGCTTCCCTTAGAAAATTTTATACGTTGTGAATGGGTAATTGCAACCGCCATTGCATCAGAGATATCAAGGGGTTTGATCTCTTTTTTTATACCAAGAAGACGTTTAACCATAAAATTAACTTGCTCTTTAGAGGCCTTACCTTTTCCTGTAAGTGCTTTTTTTACCTGAAGTGCTGTGTACTCATTAAACTGCCCAAACTCCTGAAGAAGTTTAAGCATAATAGCTCCACGAAATTGTGCAAGTTTTATGGTTGTAGCGGGGTTATGTGCATAAAATATATCTTCCATTGCAACTTCATTAATCTCAAAATTACTAAAAAGTCTATCAAGTCCCTCTACCATTTGAGGGATTTGAAATTGTAAATCTTCTGCTTTCATCTTTATAAGACCAGCTTCAACAAGAGAGATTTTCCCTTTTTCAAGTTTTATAAGAGCATATCCCATATTTCTTGTTCCTGGATCTATCCCAAGTATAATCATCTCTATCCTATGGTATAAATTATTTATACCATTATATAGTTTATTTCTTAGAATTTAAACGCGACTGATACTCTTGAGGATGTTTACACACTGGACATACCTTAAGTGCTTTTTTTCCATAATGGATATGACCACACACTTCACAGATCCAAGCTTCCTCTTCATCATCACTTATAAACTCTGCATCTGCTTCTAAACGCTCAAGAAGCATTTTATACATTTTTTCATGTTCTACTTCTATTTTACCAATCCCTTTAAAAAGAGTAGCAGCTTCTTTATAACCTTCATCTTTAGCTATTTGTGCAAAATCTGGATACATAGTAACATTTTCATAGCTTTCACCATCTATTGCCATTTGAAGATTTTCTTTTGTATCTCCAAAATTATTATCACTACCACTTTTCATTCTATTATGAAGAGCAAGTTCTAATTTTGCATGAGTTTTTTCATTGTTTGCAGCTCTTTGGAAATGTTCTGCTATATCTCTATAACCCTCTTTTTGAGCTACTTTTGCAAAATACTCATACTTATTTCTTGCCTGAGATTCCCCTGCAAAAGCTTTCATAAGGTTCACTAAGGTTAAATTAGGTGTTATCATCTCCATCGCTGCTCCACAACAATGAAGTTCACCGCCACCAACACTTTGTACTTCAACTACATTACCACATTTGTTACATCTATATGTTTCGTACTGTCTCATCTTACTCTCCTTGATTTGTTATTCCACAGTCTACTCCTTTTAAACTTAAAGGATAATTATTATCCTTTATGAAATATCTTCTAAATGTGAATAGTAAAGTTATTCACATCTCTTTTAACCCTATTTTATGGAAACAGAGGTTATTATTCACAATATATTTAAAAATTAGGGTTTTATGTGAATATCGGTCAAAAAGTTTTAGAAGCACTCAAAGAAGAGATAACGGAGCTCGAGTATAATCGCTATATTCAGCATCTTAATTATGACGTGAAAAAGTCTACAAGTGATTTAGCTATTTTTTATGCACATAATGCAATTGTAATCAACTGGATTAAAAATAAATACTCAGATAAGATAGCCCATCTCTTTGAAGTACAAACAGGATCCAAGGTAAATGTACAAATCACTCTTAAAAATAGAGTAGATAAACGAAAAACAAAAAAAGTGGTGGAACAAAAAGTAAGTAACTCCCTTTTAAACCCCTCACACTCTTTTGATAACTTTATGGTGGGTGGCTCTAATCAGTTTGCCTATGCTGCTGTTAAAAGTGTGAGTGAAAATGCAGGTAAAGTTTACAATCCTCTTTTTATCTATGGTGGTGTTGGACTTGGTAAAACACACCTTATGCAAGCCGCTGGTAATGTTTTTCAAAATGAGGGCAAGATAGTTATATATACTACTGTTGAACAATTTTTAAATGACTTTATTCGCCATGTTCGTAACAAAACCATGGAACGCTTTCAAGAGAAGTACCGTAAATGTGATGTACTTCTTATAGATGATATCCAGTTTCTCTCCAACAAAGAGGGGATTCAAGAGGAATTTTTTCATACTTTTGAAGCACTTAAAGGTTCTGGAAAGCAGATTATACTTACAGCTGATAAACACCCTAAAAAGATAGGTGGACTTGAAAAACGTCTTCAATCGCGTTTTGAGTGGGGGTTAGTAGCTGACATTCAACCACCAGAGCTTGAGACAAAAATAGCTATTATTGAGAAAAAATGTGAGATAAATAAAGTAAAACTCTCTAAAGATATAGTTAATTACATCGCAACAGTTATAGACTCTAATGTACGTGAAATTGAAGGGATCCTCTCAAAACTCCATGCTTACTCACAACTAATGCATGTCGATATAGACTTAGAGTTTACAAAAAATGTTCTCAAAGATCAGATGAATGAAAACCGTGCCAACATTGACATGGATATGATCACTCAAACTGTTGCAAAAGATCTTAATATCAAACCAAGTGAGATAAAATCAAAAGGGCGAAGTAAAAATATTGTTTATGCTCGTCGTATCAGTATCTATATCTGTCGTGAACTCACACAAAATACTATGCCTCAACTTGCACAATACTTTGGAATGAAAGATCACACAGCCATAAGTCATACCATTAAAAAAATCAACGATCTTATCAAAGAAGATGAAGATTTTAGAGTAAAAATTGAAGAACTTACTAACAAAATAACCTCTTCAAATTAATTCACTTCCAAAAGATGCTAAAAAAAAGATATAATTGTAAAAGTGAATAGACGTGAATGAACTCCTTAAGGTTCATCACGCATTTTAGAGTCTAGTCTTTAGGGGTATAAGTGACATTTTCACATATTCACCTCCCCCTACTACTAGTACTAAAAATTATATAAATAATAGGGAATTTACATATGATAATTACAATATCAAAATCAGTCATTGAAAATATCTTGATTCATGCAAGTCCATTTCTTGAAAAAAAAGATACTTCTCAGATTACATCTCATATCTATCTTAATGCTTCTAACTCTACTCTTACTGTTAAAGCTACAGATTATGAGATAGGATTTTTAGTAACTTCTTCAGAAGTAAATATCACTCAAGATGGAAGTATCACTGCTAATGGTAAGAAATTTTTAGATATCGTTAGAATACTTAAAGATGGAGATATTAACTTAGAAGTTAAAAATAACACTTTACATATCTCTCAAGCTCATTCAAACTTTAAACTTCCAACATTTTCCCATAATGAATTTCCAGAGTTTCCATCTTATGAAGGTAAGGCTAGAATCTCTATTGATTCTCATACTCTTATTGAATCATTGAAAAAAATAACACCTGCTATTGATACAAACAATCCAAAGTTTGAACTCAATGGTGCTCTTATAGATATAAAAAGAGATACTATCAATTTTGCTTCAACAGATACTCGTCGTTTAGCAGTTGTCAATATTGCAAACAATTCTGAAAGTGAACTCTCAATCATCATCCCTAAAAAGGCAATTATAGAGATTCAAAAACTTTTCTTTGACAATATAGAGCTTTATTATGATGAAACAAATCTTATCATCCATTCTGAACAGTACACATTTTTTACAAAACTTATCAATGGTAAGTTTCCAGAATACTCACGTATTATCCCTAAAGAGATAGCACACTCTCTTTTACTTCCCAAAGCTGTTATGATAGACTCTATCAAACAGATCACTACCATCTCTACAGATGTTAAAATTACATTTCACAATGAACTTATCACTTTTGAAAGTTTAAGCGATGATAACATTGAAGCTAAAACAGAGATAGGTTTCTCTACAGGTTTTAGTGAACCTTTCTCTTTAGCTATCAATTCACGTTATTTATTAGATTTTTTAAACTCTATCAATAATTCAGAGTTTACAATAGGACTTAATGAAGGAAATCTTCCTTTTATCCTTAGTGATGACAACTTTAAAACTGTAGTAATGCCTATAGTTATCTAAGAGCTTTTTGAGCTCTTAACCCTCTCAAATAAACTTTATACTCCCTTTAAATATTATTTTTAGATAAATTTAGATAGAATAACTTCAATTATGCCAAAATGGCAATGGAGTATTTAATGGAACAAAATTACGGTGCTAGTAATATTAAGGTCCTCAAAGGACTAGAAGCTGTTAGAAAACGTCCTGGTATGTACATTGGTGATACAGGTCATCGTGGATTACACCACTTAGTTTATGAAGTTATTGATAACTCTATAGATGAGGCAATGGCTGGTCATTGTGATACTATCACTGTAACTTTAACAAAAAATGGAACTTGTAAAGTTAGTGATAATGGTCGTGGTATCCCTACTGGTATGCATCCGACAGAGGGAATGAGTGCTGCTACAGTTGTTTTAACAGTACTTCATGCCGGTGGTAAATTTGATAAAGATACTTACAAAGTATCTGGTGGTCTCCATGGTGTTGGTGTTTCTGTTGTAAATGCACTTTCATCAGATCTTCATATGACAATCTATCGTGATGGTCAAATTCATGAACAAGACTTTAAAATGGGTATTCCTCAAGAACCATTAAAAGTTACAGGTACTACTCGTAAAACTGGAACAACGATTGAATTTGCAGCAGACCCTTCAATCTTTACAGACACAATTACTTTTGAGTATGAGTATTTAGCAAAACGTTTTAAAGAACTTGCTTATCTTAATCCATTTATCACTATTAAATTTAACGATGAAAGAAGTGGAACAAAAGAGGTGTATCACTTTGAGGGTGGTATTGCTCAGTATGTTTCAGATATGAACAAAAAACAAGTAGTTGCTGATGTTTATAGTTTTAGTGGAAAAGTGGAAGATATTGAGTTTGATGTAGCATTGATGTATAACGATGCTTATGATGAAAAACTTGCTTCTTTTGTAAATAATATTAGAACTCCAAATGGTGGAACACATGAGGCTGGTTTTCGTGCAGGTCTTACACGTGTTATCTCTAATTACAACTCTAAAAATGGTGCAGCAAAAGAGAAAGATGTAAAAATCTCTGGAGATGATGTTAAAGAGGGTTTAATTGCTATCGTTTCAGCTCGTGTTCCAGAGCCTCAGTTTGAGGGTCAAACAAAAGGAAAACTTGGAAATACTTATGTACGTCCATTAATCCAAAAAGCAACAGGTGAAGCTTTAAATAAATACTTTGAAGAGAATCCTATTCAAGCTAAGGCTATAGTTTCTAAAGCACTTATGGCTGCTCGTGGTCGTGAAGCTGCAAAAAAAGCACGTGAGCTTACTCGTCGTAAAGATAATATGACAGTAGGAACACTTCCTGGAAAATTAGCAGATTGCCAATCTAAAGATGCAAGTATCTGTGAACTTTACCTGGTGGAAGGGGACTCTGCGGGTGGTTCAGCAAAAATGGGACGTGACCGCGTTTTCCAAGCAATTTTACCACTTAAAGGTAAGATTTTAAATGTTGAAAAAGCACGTTTAGAGAAGATTTTAAAATCAGATGAGATCACAAATATGATTACAGCTATGGGTTGTGGAATTGGTGAAGAGTATAAAGAGGAAAAACTTCGTTATCATAAAATCATCATCATGACCGATGCGGATGTTGATGGTTCTCATATCCAAACATTACTTTTAACATTTTTCTTTAGACATTTCCGTGATGTAGTGGAAAAAGGGTATCTTTACCTTGCACAACCACCACTTTATCGCTATAAAAAAGGTAAAAAAGAGATCTATTTTAAAGATGATCGTGAGATGAACGACTTTTTAATTGATAACGGTATAGAATCTTTAGAAAATCAAACACTTGGACATAATGACCTTGTTTCATACTTCAAAATGGTTGACCATTATGCTGGAAGTTTGGTTGCATTAGAGCGTCGTTATGCACTTGTGAACTTGATTCGTCACTTTATTGAAAATCCAGATTTAATCTCTCTTGGGGCAAAAGACTTATATGTAAAAGTGGAAGAATTTTTATCGAGCATAGATAATAATATCTTAACAAAAACAATCAATGAAGAAACAAATGAGATCCATCTTTTTGTACAGACTCAAGGTGGTATGGAAGAGTTACTTATCAATGATGATCTCTTTAGTGCACCACACTTTACAGAAGCTAACTTTGTTTACAAAAAGATTCAAGAGTGGGATTTAGCTTTTGAAGAAGACATTTTAGTTGTTTTAGAAAATATCAAAGATTATGCACGTAAGGGTTCTTATATCCAACGTTATAAAGGTCTTGGTGAGATGAATCCTGATCAACTTTGGGAAACAACAATGACACCTGAAAATCGTGTACTTCTTCAAGTTACTATAGAAGATGCAGAGGTAGCTAGTGATGCATTTACACTCTTTATGGGTGATGAAGTTGAACCACGTCGTAACTACATCGAAACACATGCAAAAGATGTAAAACACTTAGACGTTTAGGTTTATATGTTACTTCCAGAGCAAAAAGAGAGGGAATATCGTTTTAAGCTAGCACTTAGAATAGGTCTTCCTATTTTTGCTCTTGTTCTCCTTTTAGTCTCCTCTACGCTTATAACAAACTATGAATCACTTCATGCTTCGTTTTTCTTTGAAGCAATTCTTCTTTTAGCTTTTAGTATCTATTTTATTTTTTACATTATCTATAATGGTTTTAATGAAAAAATTACAGATGATGTAAGCAAAACTTTTACACGTGAATATCTTTTAAAATATTTAGAAAAAGAGATTCAAAAAAATGATGAATACACACTTATACTTGTAAGTATTGAAAACCTGCATGATATTAACAAGCTTTATGGACTTAAAAATGGTGATAAAACACTTTATGAGGTAGCAAACTGGGTAGGAAATTATCTTTTTAAAGAGGGTATAAATAAAGCTCCTATAGGACATCTTAAAGGTGGAGATTTTATTGTTGGGTTGGAAGGCAATAAAGAAAAATATGCCACATTGATGGAGATGATGTGTATCAAAGCAAGTGAATTTCATATAGATAATATAGAGATAACAATTTCTGGTGCTATCACCGATACAAACTATTCTAAAGATCTTCATTATCTTATAGAAAATCTTTTTGAATTACAAGAGATACGAAAAAAAGAAAAGTCTCTCCATCATGATGAAAAGATTGATCCAAATGAGCTTGAAGCATTAGTGATTAGAGCCATCAAAAATAGAAATATTATTATCACATCACAAGATATATATGAAGAAAAAAAGATAGCTTTTTGTGAGTGTTTTGTAAAATTAAAACTCAATAATGGTAAATTTGTTTATCCAAAACGTTATAAAAAAATTATGAATAAATTGGGACTAACATTAGAGTTTGAAAAGATGTTAGTGGAGGAGATTATCCTTCATCACTCAAAATTTCATATTAAAAAGTTTGCTATCAATATATCTACTAGTAGTTTAAGAAATGAATCTTTTTTAGCTTTTATCAAACAGTTTTTGGATGAAAATAAAGAACATTATGAGCAAATTGTATTTATTGTTAGTGAGCAAGAGTATTACTCTTATACAGGAAGATTCAATAGTATTATAAACTCCTTAAAATCTTTCAATGTTCTCATCGCTATAGATAGAGTAGGTTCATACCATACAAGTTTTTTATACTTAAGAGAATTAGATGTTGCAATGGTTAGGTTTGATTCTTACTACTCATGCGAAGAGAAGATGTTAGAACAAAAGAGTGTTATAGAGGGTTTTAATCTTATAGCACAGCAAAAAGGGATTAAAACTTGGATAAAAAATATAGAAACTCAAAAAACACTTGATATAGCTCATGAGTTACATATAGATTATGTCCAAGGGAAATACCTTTCAGACTTAGAAAAAAAATATGAAAATTAAAATGGAGATTAGTAAATGAAATATGGTGAAAAAGAGATAAGAGAGTTTGATGTAGAAAAAGATTTGGAGATTTGGCCAAATGAGCATAAAAAAGAGTATATGATTAAAGTTACCCTTCCAGAGTTTATGGCATTATGTCCAAGAAGTGGATATCCTGACTTTGCAGAGATCTATATAGAATACACTCCAGATGGGTATGTAGTGGAGTTAAAAGCGTTAAAACTCTACATAAACTCTTTTATGTATAGACATATTAGTCATGAAAATTCAGCAAATGAGATATTTGACACTATTTATGATAAAATAAAACCAAAATATTTAAAACTTGTCGCAGATTTCAAGCCACGTGGTAATGTTCACACGGTTATAGAGATAGACAGTACAAAGATAACTAAGGAAAGTTAAATGTTCTCAAAGATTTTAGGTAAAAAAAAGGGTGTAACAGAACTAGAGGAGACTCATAATACAGAGTTACTCTCTAAAATATCTAAAATGAATCTTGTAGAGATGAGGGCATATATCAATAATAAAATTCAAGATCTACCTCTTTGTGAAGATGGTCTCAGTGCTATCATTACAAAACTTTCTGAGCCAAATGAGCAAACAAAAAAGTTATACCTTCAAAAAGATGATATGGATACAAAAAAAAGAAAAGCTTTCGAGCTTATTCTTTTAATGGCTAAAAGTCAAAGAATCACTTTTAAAACAGTTGAGGGGATGCAAAAATTTTTAGAAGTGTATGATGAACTTATAAACCAATACGACAAAGAGCATAAAGATATATATAGAGATAAACTTTCATCAGCTGTAAAACTTGCTTTAAATAACATAGAAGAGATAGCAGCACTCAAGTCAAAAATGGAAATATTAGGGGAAAACTAATCTAGTAGTTTTTTTTCTTTTAAGTGGTGTAAAACTTCTTCTTTTGTTAAAAACTTGTATTGTAGTTGTGCTTTGTATGCTTCATCTAAAAGTATTTTAAATCTTTTTGATGGTTGTAGTCCCTCATTTATCAAATCTTTACCCTCTAAAAGGGCTGGAAGTTTAGATTCAAACACTTGAAGCTCTTTAGCTCTTTTTTCCAGCTTCTCTACTAATAATATCTCATTTTCATTGAAATATGATTTTAAAAATGGCACAAAAGCTTTTATCTTAACTTGAGTTGCTAATTGATATACCCCATAATCATCCACTTTTTCAAGCTCTAGAGTATCTGCAAGCCCTACAAAGAGATCTATATCTTTAAGAAGAGAGTTTTGTCGTGTAAGGTGCTTTAAAAAGCTTTCTCTCTTGGATTGTGACAAGGGGTAAGTTAAAAGAGTCAAGAAAGATGTTAATCTACTATATTCATCTAAATGGATTGACAAAGTAGCATATCTATCAAGAGAAAGTAAAATGTTATGATATTCTTGATCACTTATAGATTGAAACTCACTAAAATAGAAAAAGCCATCGATCTCTTTTAAAAGAGAGAATCCATAAGAGGGTTTTTTAGACTTAAATAAAAGTTTTTTAATCTCATTAAATATACGCTCTTGTGGCAACTCCTCTAAAACTCTACGATGGATCATATCTCTACACAAAGAAAAAAGTTGTTTCTCTAAAGTAAAATGAAATCTTGAAGCAAAGACTAAAGCACGTAAAACTCTAAGAGGATCTTCATCAAATTTTTTTAGATCTACAGCTCTTAGTATTTTTTGTTTTAAATCTTCTTGACCATGAAAAGGGTCTAAAAGTTTTTTCTCTTTGATATCATAACCTATAGCATTAATGGTAAAATCCCTACGCATACTCGCAGCTGTAAAACTAAGGTTTTTATCGGTATCTGCTTTTATACCTTTATGGCCTGAGGAGATTTTAGAGTCTTTACGAGGAAGAGAAAAATCGAGTTCAAGCTCTTGAAAAAAGAGTTTACATACTCCAAAACTTTTACCAACACTAGTAACTTTGCCAAATTCTTCTAAAATTCTTTCCACTTCAAAAAGTGAATCTACTCCATAAAGTTCAATATCTATGTCCGAAGATGTAATTTTCAGTAATTTGTCTCGAATATATCCACCTATAATAATAGGTTTGATATGAAATTTATCTAGTTTTTCAAATATAATATCTAATTTATTTGGATAATCAATCATTTTTTACTTTTTCATCATAAATATATAAGAGTATAAGAATTATTATTTTCTTCAATCTCTTTGAGTTCTATAATACCTTTAGAGAAATAATGAGCATATAGTGAGCATGTTAAATTATAACCATATAAGTATATCATTTAATTTACTAGTTTCTTATATTTATTTGGGTATAATCGCGAAAAATTTTCCCACTTTAAGGAAACCCTAATGCAAAAAATTAGAAACATTGCCGTTATCGCTCACGTTGACCACGGTAAAACTACACTGGTTGATGGATTACTAGAGCAATCTGGTACTTTTGGTTCTCACGAACAACACGATGAACGTGCTATGGATAGCAACGATATCGAGAAAGAGCGTGGTATCACGATTCTTTCAAAAAATACAGCTATTAGATATGGTGATCACAAGATTAACATTATCGATACTCCGGGACATGCTGACTTCGGTGGAGAAGTTGAACGTGTTCTTAAAATGGTCGATGGCGTTTTAGTACTTGTTGATGCTTATGAAGGTGTTATGCCTCAAACTAAGTTTGTTGTTAAAAAGATGCTTGCTCTTGGTAAAAAACCAATTGTTGTAATCAATAAAATTGACAAACCTTCTGCTGAGCCAGATCGTGTTGTTGATGAGATGTTTGACCTATTTGCAGATATGGGTGCAACTGATGAGCAACAAGATTTTCCAATCATCTATGCAGCAGCACGTGATGGTATGGCAAAACTTGATATGGCAGATCCTGATGGTGATTTCAAATGTATCTTTGATACAATCATCGAATCTGTTCCTGAACCAGAAGGTGATGCGGGTAATCCACTTCAAGCACAAGTTTTCACACTTGATTATGATAACTATGTTGGTAAAATCGGTATTAGCCGTATCTTTAATGGTACAGTTAATAAGGGTGACAACATTATGCTTGCAAAAGCTGATGGCGAAATGGTTAAGGGTAAGATCTCTAAACTTATCGGTTTCCATGGTCTTAACCGTATGGAGATTGAACAAGCTGAAGCTGGTGATATCGTAGCATTCGCTGGTATGGAAACTGTTGATGTTGGTGATACAGTTGCTGACCCAGTTAATCCTGTAGCACTTGATCCTATGCATGTTGAAGAGCCAACATTAACAGTTGTATTTGCTGTTAATGATTCTCCTTTAGCTGGTAAAGAGGGAAAACATGTAACAAGTAATAAACTTCGTGAGCGTTTAGAGTTTGAAATGAACACAAACGTTGCAATGAAACTTGAAGTTGTTGGTGAAGGTAAATTTAAAGTATCAGGACGTGGTGAGCTTCAAATTACTGTTCTTGCTGAAAATATGCGTCGTGAAGATTTTGAGTTTAGTATCTCTAGACCAGAAGTTATCGTTAAAGAGATTGAAGGTGTTAAATGTGAACCATTTGAGCACTTAGTAATTGATGTTCCTGAAGATCTTTCTGGTTCTGTTATTGAGCGTCTTGGTAAACGTAAGGCTGAGATGAAGTCTATGCTTCCAATGGGTCAAGGTTTCCAACGTATTGAGTTTGAGATTCCTGCTCGTGCACTTATCGGTTTTAGAGGTCAGTTCTTAACAGACACAAAAGGTGAGGGTGTAATGAATCACTCTTTCTTAGAGTTCCGTCCATTTAGTGGTTCTGTTGAGTCACGTTCATACGGTGCTCTTATCTCTATGACTGCTGGTTCAACTTTAGCATTTTCTCTCTTTGGTATCCAAGACCGTGGTGTTCTTTTCGTTGGTGTTCAAACTGAAGTATACGAAGGTATGATTATTGGTGAACATTCACGTACAAATGACCTTGTGGTAAATCCTATTAAAGGAAAGGCACAATCAAATGTACGTTCAAGTGGAGCTGATGAAGCGATTAAACTTGTACCATTTAGAAATATGTCACTTGAACGTGCTTTAGAGTGGATTGAAGATGATGAATTACTTGAGGTAACTCCTAAGTCTATCCGTATTCGTAAAAAATTCTTAACAGAAAATGAGCGTAAACGTCACTCTCGTAAACAACCTAAATAGGTTGTTTACTCCCCTCTAAACCCCTTCTTTCACTTCTTTATCACTTCTTTATAATATAATTCTCTTGAATCTTTATAGTAGGAGTATGTATTGGAAAAATTTAGTAGTAAACAATTACAATCAGAATTTATTGCTATTTCAAAGAAAATAGATGCAGCTTCAAACAATAGAGAAATCAATACTATCTTACAAAACCTTGTTATCTCCTCTTTAGATGCCGAATTCTCCTCAATATGGTTCTATGATGAAAGTCAATTTATACTTAAAAGAGAAAGAGAAGAGGGGGATGTAAGAGAGATTGATCTATCCCAAAAAAAAGGGATTATCTATAAATGTTTTATGACTCAAAAAAGCTCTGTATATAATTATTTAGCAAGTGATAAAGAGTATGTAGCTTCTATTGATAACCCAGATACTATAAAAATAAAATCTAAAATAATGCTTCCCTTAGTGGATAATGGCACTTTTGTAGGGATAGTAACCGCATATAATTCTATCAATAAAAATAAAAAATTTAATAAAGAAGATATAAAAATTTTAGAGGCTCTCTCCCCTTATCTTATAGAAGCACTCTATAAAATTTATATTCCAGAGAAAACAAACAAACAAACAAAACAGATAGAATCACAAGCTGTAGACAGTATACAAAAGATAGAAGAGCTTGCTGAAAGAAAAGATAATGCTGATGATATTTTAACTTTTGTATCAAGTTTTGTACACGATATACGTACACCAGCAAACACTTTATATGGTTTTTTAGACCTTTTAGAAGATCAGATTGAAGATAAAAGACTTAAAAGCTATTTGAGTAATGCCAAAGAGAGTGCTGCCTTTATCAATGAGATGACAACATCAGTACTCGATCTTGTTTCAAATCATAAAGAGAGTGCACAATCTCTTTTAGAAGAGGTAGATACAGTCAAGTTTTTCTCATCAATAGCAAAATCCTTCTCTTCAAATATGTACTCAAAACATATAAGCTTTAATATCTACATCGATCCATTACTTCCAAAAACGATAGAGATAGATACGCTGAAGATGAAAAGGGTTGTTTTAAATCTTTTAGGGAATGCTTACAAGTTTACACCAAACAACAAAACCATAGAGTATGTTGTCCGTTATATACCATCTTCAAATAAGATAGCTATAAGTGTAGAAGATACAGGTATAGGTATAGCAAAAGCAAAACAAAAAGATATATTTGAGGCTTTTAAACAAGCAAGTGATACTACAGCACTTAATTATGGTGGAACGGGTTTAGGACTTTTTATATCTGCTCAGTATGTTGAAAAGATGGGTGGTAAACTCCACCTAAGTAGTGTGGTGGATGAGGGGAGTAAGTTTAGTTTTGAACTGCCTTTAAAGATTGTTGACAAGGAAAGTAGCTTTAATCTTGTAGAAAATAAAACAACACAAGTAGCCATTGTTATGGATAAAAAGAATAGTTTTTCAGCAAATAATATAGCAAGATATATAGCACGAATGGGAATAAATAAGGAATCTATCAAGCCTTATAAAGATGTTACCAGTGTTGATGGTTCTATAGAACATATCATTGTTTTTCAAAATAAAATTGATTATGTAGAATTACATAAGATTACAAAAAATCATAAAAAAGTACTTATTGTTGAAGAGGAGATGTTCTCTATAGAACAAGATGCCTTATGTGAAACATGTGATGTTATCTCTAAGTATGAATATATAGCAGATGAATTATATGAGTTTGTTAATACTCAAAAAAAGCCAAAGGTTTTAGTGGCAGATGATGATGAAATCAGTGTACTGCTTATACAAAATATCTTAGAAGATGAGTTTTGTGAAGTTTTTGTTGCGAGAAATGGAAAAGAAGCTCTTGATCTGATTATAGAATCTCATAAAAATAACACCCCTTTCTCTCTTGTTTATATCGATAATGAGATGCCTATGATGAACGGTATTGAGGTGATTAAAAAAGTAAGAGAGTATGAAGTAGATAATAATCTAGCAGGAATCTATGCAGTATCTACATCAGGTAATGCCATACATGATGAGCAAGATAGAGATCTCTTTAATCTTGTTGTAGGTAAGCCATTTAAAAAAGATGATATTAAAAAAGTTTTATACCACTAAATAAAGGAGTTAGAGATGACACAGCCAGAGGCAAATAATACAGAACATATAGTGAAAAATGTAGATTTAATTGTATCTAAATCAGATGAAGAGGGAAATATTACTTATGTAAATCCTATTTTTATAAAAATTTCGGGTTATTCTCAAGCAAATCTTTTAGAGCAACCTCATGCAATACTTCGCCACCCTGATATGCCAAAGGTGATCTTTAAATATCTTTGGGAAAATATCAAAGAGGGTAGAGATGTGGTAGCTTATGTGAAAAATCTTTGTGCAGATGGAGGGTACTATTGGGTTCTTGCAACAGTAAAGATGGCAAAAAATCCCGATGGCTCTTTTAGAAACTATATGTCAACACGTAAATGTATAACAGAAAATGCAAAGGTAACAATGAGTGAGCTTTATCAAAGTCTTTTAGATATTGAAAAATCTGAGGGTGAGGAAGCTTCTCAAAAAGCATTTTACTCGTTTTTAGAGGATAACAATATAAATAATGCAGATTCTTTTAATGCATATATGAAAAATTTAAATAAATAAGGAAAAATAGTATGATAAATTTTGATGAAAGAATGAAAAAACTCTCAAGTGTAAATGGTTACCTAGGTTCAGCAGTATTGAATTATTCAGGAGAAACTCTTTATATAGATGAGGAAAATACAGGAACAGATATAGGGTATGCTTCGGCAATTTTTAATGATTCATTCCGTTCAATCAATGAAGCTTCTTTAGATATCGGTTTTAGTGATGTGGCATCTTTTGAAACAAAAACAAAAGATGGTCATGTATTTTTGATGAGAAGTGCAAGTGCAAACATAGACGATAATCTCTCAAAGATAGATATTTTTTGTATCTTTAGAGATGATGGTAATATTGCATTAGCAAAGATGATTATTGAAAAATCTTCTAAAGTTATCTCTGAAGAGCTAGCAAAAATCTAAATGAAAACTATCTATTTTATCCGTCATGCAAAATCAAAGTACTTCTCTTATGGGGAAAGTGATTACGAGCGTCCTTTAAAAAAGAAAGGATATAAAGATATTCAGATGATAGGCTCTTATTTAAAACTAAGAGGTATCTCTCCTGATATATTTTTATCTTCCTGTGCACTCAGAGCACAAGAGAGTGCTCTAGAGTTGGCAAAAAGGATAGAGTATGATGGCAAGATAGAGTATTTTCAAGAGCTCTATATGTCTTCCAATGAAGAGGTTATAGAGATTCTTAAAGCACAAGATGATACATTAGATATGCTTTTTATAATGGGACACAATCCATTTTTAAGTGAACTTGTCAATATGCTCTCTAAAGAGTATATCTCTAAAATTCCTACTATGGGTATTGTGGCTGTGAATTTTGAAGAGGATAGTTGGTCTGATATTGTTCAAAAAAAAGGGGATATAGACTTCTTTATCTTTCCAAAACAGTTTAAGTACTATGTACCTAATCAAATACGGGCTATTTTACCCCGCTAACTTTTTATCAATCTTTCTTTTTTTCATCTCATTTTGTAAATACTCTAGAAATTTTTTTGGATTGTTATTCTTAGGAGTATAAGGCTCAAAACATAGAGTACAAGTAAAAGAGATGATATCCTCTTGTGTATAACGCAGAGGGCTAAGTTCTATTTTTTTCTCTAAATCTTGAAGATCTAGCTCTTGAGGAGAACTCAAGAGGATGGCAAAAGAGTCTCCAAATACTCTTGATACAAAGATGTCCTCTTTAAAAAAGTCTTTTAAAAGGCTACTAAGGTGTTTTAAAAGCATATCACATGCATGGGCACCATACTCATCATTGAGTGAATGAAAGTTGTCTATATCTAACAAACAAAGAGAAAATGGTGTTTGTTTGTTTGTATAGTTACTCATCTCTTTGAGAAGGTAGCTTTTGTTTGGTAGATCTGTAAGCGTATCGTGTTGTGCTGCATACTCAAGCTCTTTTTTAGCCTTGTGAATCTCTTGGATGAGTGTCTTTTTATTGATCTCTTTGAGAGCATCTGTGTATTGGTTTATCTGTTTAGAGTGTTGTTGCATACTTATCATATATGCTTGTGGTGTTTCATACAAAAGTGTAATCTCAATATCATAATATAATCCATCACGAAGCAGCATAGGGATCTCTAGGGCTTCATCTTTTTGAAGAGATAGAATACTCTCTTCCATTCCAACTGTTTCATAAAAATATTCACGAAGATCTGTGTTGGTTTTTACGGATGAATAGTTTGTTTGTTTGATTATAAATGATTTGTCAAATATGATATAGGGGAAAGTATTTGGCATTTAAACAAGTGACTCTGTAATAGTTTTGTTGAGTTGAAGAAAGAGTGATTCTACCTGTGTTCCCTCTTTAGCAGATGTTTTTTCGATCGCAACAATGTTTTCAGAAAGATTAAAAAGTGCTTTCATTTGCTCCTCATTAAAATCATGAGGACAATCACTTTTGTTCAGTGCGATACATACCGGTGCACCTTGGATCACTTCATTACATAGAGTAAGATGGTTTTGTAACTCTTGTATGGTTGATTCTCTAAGCAGATCCGCAACAAGTATAAACCCTTTTGCTCCAAGAAGATACTGTTTAAAGATAGGTTTATACTCTGTATGTCCCTCTATATCCCAGATCATAATAGTGGCATTTTGAAGAGTTTTTTTAGAGATGCTTACCCCTATAGTACTTAGATAATCTTCACTAAAAGAGTTTTCAACAAAACGGCGTATAAGACTTGTTTTTCCAACCCCAAAATTTCCTACAAGTACTATTTTATAACTGAACATTATATTTGACTTTGTTGAAGGGAGATGTGAATACATCTCGATTTATTAGGATGTGTTTCATCCATACCAGGAAAATAAGAATCAAAAATTTCACTTTTGATAGGGTTTGTAATCCCTCCATGCTCTTTTAAAAATTTTTCAACTTGCTTCACTCTTTTTTTAGCTAGATATCTATTGTGTTCGATAGAGCCAATCTTATCTGAATAGGCATTCAATACAAGGGTATCTGTGTTTTTAGTATTGTGTAGTTTATTTATGATGGTAATAAGCTTGTTTTGTGATGTAAGATCTAAGCGACTAGAGTTTTTTTGAAAATAGATAAATTTCTCTATTTTTAGTGGTACAACTTTGATCTTATCTTCTATCTTTTGAATACCTTGAATTTTATCTAACTCTGCAAGTATCTCTTTTTTTAGCTCTTTATTTGCTACGGAACCTTCTATTTTTAAGGTAGTAAAATCGAAAGTATAAGAGAGATGTATATCTTTATCTATCTGAAGCCCTTTAATGTAGTAAGCGATATGTGCACTTATCTGCATAGGATCACTTTGTATTGGAACTACATTTATCTCATTTTTTATAGACTCTAAACCTTCGATATTTTGTAAAGTTTTTTCTGTAAGGTTTTTATAGTACTCATAAGGTAGATTTCCAGAGAGTGTAAGCTCTTTATCTTTGACCTTTGTATCTATCTTGTAAAGTAGCAGTTGTGGTGTATGTGAAAGTTTATTGTTCACTTCATCTTGGAGTTGTGTATCAAGGTAGTTTGTGTACAAGTTGTAAAGAAACCACAGTATGAGTAAGATAGGTAAGAGAATTAGTAGAGGATGTATCTTTTTCTTCTCCTCCTGTAGTTGTGTTTCTTCTAAGAGTAGGGTTTGTAAAAGCTCTTTAATCTCATCAAGTGGAATATTTTGTATATCTCCATCAAAGGCTTGAATAGCATCACCATAACGGCTAACAAGTGTTGCAAAAACTTCGCTGATGGTTTCATAGGTTTTTGCATAGGCAGCACCCTCAACAATAATAGCCAGATAACTACTGCCACTAGCTTCAATAATGATTTTATTTCCACCATACTCTATCTCACCAAGTTCTTGGTAGTTGCCATCGTTAGCTATCCAGTCATTCACAAAGCTACGAATAGCAGTCATCATAGAGGCAAGCATATCTGGATCGTTGAGTCCATGGGAGCTTTTTTCTACTTTTGCAAGGAGTATTCCGCTCTCTTTATGGATAAGGAGTACACTTTGAATCTGTGCAGAACTGTTCTCTTGAAGGAGAAGCTCTGTTTCACTTACACCTTTCATCTTTGCTTTTATCTTGCGTTTAATAGTTTTTGTGGAGAGACCATTTTGAATTTGTGCATTGATTTTATGGAGCATCTCTTCAAGACTTTTTGTAACAAACTTACTAATCATGTTACCCATAACAGGATAGAGTGCATCGATAATATCATCTTTTTGGGATCGTATCTGTTCTTTGATAGCCACACCAATAAGTGGAGCTATTTGGGTGGCAAGTTTTTCTTGGGAGTTTTCAAAGTTTTTATCGATGAGCTTATTGACTATGGGCTCTAAGGCTTCCTCTAGTGCTTGGCTTTCATCGATACCTTTATTGTTTGTGGCCATTTATGTTGTTATTTTTTTTCTTGTGCTAGTGCTAATTGTTGGTTGATTTGAGTCCCTTTCATAGACATAGCTGCTTCCATAAAAATTTCGGCTGCATCATCACGAGAAAGTTTTACACCATTCATCTCAGCCATTTTTTCATTGAGTGTATGGATCATTTCATCTTTGAGTGCATCCATATCTGAACGAAGTGCTGCATGACCCTCAATTTGTTGTTTATGGAGTTGCTCACGTTTTGTATTGAGTTCCTCTTCCATGATGTCCATACTACCTTGAAGGCGTTTTTCTTGTTTAAGAGCACTATCACGTACATCAGCAAACTCATTTTGTTGCTGTGTAAGCATATTTTTCATTTTTCTTGAGAGTGCATCGAGTTCTGAGTCGATACGAGTATTGAAATCATTTTGTGTTTGTTCAATCT
>Ga0256828_1000646_pt1 | contig 22954 bp, 27 predicted proteins | sample CV88metaG_FD_185993 | JGI IMG/M metagenome (GOLD analysis project Ga0256828, IMG submission 185993) | Hydrothermal vent microbial communities from East Pacific Rise, Pacific Ocean - CV88 | ecosystem: Environmental > Aquatic > Marine > Hydrothermal vents | place: Pacific Ocean: East Pacific Rise...
ATAATCATTGCCTGAAACAATACTCTTATCCTTAATTTCAAATTTTGTAGAACCTAAATCTTCAAATCCAGAACCATTAATAGCAGTTTCTAAACTACCACTAATTTGAGAAATAATTTCAGAGTTTGCATCTAAAATTTCTTCATCTACTTCTAAAGATGGCTCCTTATCCTCCATCATCATAATATTTGTAATAAGAGATGCAGTATAAGCAGGTATAATAAATCTAATAGTAGAAGTTAAATTAGAATATGTAAATTGACTATTAGCAACAACTAAATTAATATCTTTTAAAGCATTATTATCAACTACAAAAGTTTTTGATAGTGAAGTTGTTTTACTAAGATTTGCTTCAATTGTTTGTGTTAAAGAATTTTCAATTAATAGTGATAAATCTGAAGCCATTATTTATTTAACTCTTTCTTTCTTAATCTATTTTCTTTTTGTTTTGCCAAAATTCTCTCTTTGTTTTTTTGATAATACTCTTTTCTATAACTTTTTAATTGTTCTTTTTTCTTTTCTCTATATTCTTTATCATATTGAAGTCGTTCATTTTTATGTTTTTCGTAATACTCTTTTTTCTTTCTTTTATACTCTTCCATTTTAGCTAAAATAATCTCTTCTCTTGAAGCAACATAAGTTTTTTGTTTATGAGCAATTTCTTTTATTTTTGCTGTGAATGATTGTAAATCTCCACCAAATAATTCATTTTGATAATCTATATATTTTGGTTTAGAAGATAATTTTGCAGAAGCAGAAGCTGTTGCTAATTTTTTCTTTAAATAATAAGCTTTTTTCTTTTGCTTATGCTTTAAAATATTTGCTTCTCTTAATCTTTTTAATTCTTCTAAATTCATTATATTTTATAAGTTATATTATGGTTTTAATTGATTTACTTGTTGTAACATTTGATCTGTTGTTTTTAATGATTTAGAATTTGCTTCATAAGCTCTTTGTGCAGTAATTAAATCAACCATAGCATTTACAAGTTGAACATTAGATGATTCTAACATACCTTGTTGTAAACTTCCAAAAGCCTCACTGTTTGCAGTTCCTTCTACAGGATCACCTGATGTACTAGTTGAATGGTATAGATTATTACCCATAGGTGATAATCCTGCTGGATTTACAAAATCAACTAAAGTAATTTGTCCCAAAATAGATACTGTCCCATCTGTAGGATTCATAGCAGATACTGTTCCATCTTGTGCAATTGAGATACTTGTAAGGTTGTTTGGTATAACAATTTCTGGTTCAAGTTTATATCCTTGAGCATTTACTAAATAACCATCTCCATCTTGTTTAAAAGAACCATTTCTAGTATATGCCACATCTCCATTTGGAGTTGTTACAGCAAAAAAGCCTTTTCCTTGAATTGCAACATCTAGGTCATTTCCTGTTTGTTTTAAACTTCCTTGTATAAAACTTTTTTGGATACCTGATATTCTAACTCCTAGCCCTACATCAATTCCAGTAGGATTATTTGTAGTATCGCTTGTTGCATTTGCTGTATAGTTTAGTGTTTGATACATTAGATCAGCAAATTCTGCTCTATCTTTTTTAAAAGCAGTTGTATTAACATTTGCTATGTTATTTGAAGTAACATCAATATTATTTTGTTGTGCATTCATACCTGCAGCAGCTGTATAAAGTCCTCTTACCATTTTTAGTCCTTCTTATTTGTATGGTATTATTTTATCGAAATTATTTTTAAATTATTCTTTTTTAAAATTATTTAAGTCATTATTTACATAAAATTTACTATAATTTGAGTAGATTATCTATTTCTATAAATAAATGAAGGATTTACAATGAAAATTTTAATTGTCGATGATAGTTCAACTATGAGAAGAATAATTGGAAATGTAGTACAACAATTAGGTGTTTCTAAAGATGACTTTGATGAAGCAGAAGATGGTGTTGTTGCATGGAATTTATTGCAAAAGAACAAATATGATGTTATTTTAACTGATTGGAATATGCCAAATATGAATGGTCTTGAGCTTGTAAAAAAAATACGAGGTGAAGGTAGCCAACATAGAGGAACTCCTACTGTTATGATCACAACAGAGGGTGGTAAAAGTGAAGTTATTACTGCACTTAAAGCTGGAGTTAATAACTATATAGTAAAACCATTTAATGCACAAACATTAAAAGAAAAGTTAGATCCATTTTTTAAATAATTAAGGATATATTATGAGTATGACTCAAGAAGAGATCGAAGCACTTATGGCTGGTACTTCATCTGATGATACATCTTCTGATTCTGAAGAATCAATAGATGATATTTTAGCTGGGATTGATGGTATTACTGATGGAGATCCAAAAGAGGAAGAATCTTCAAGTAGTGAATCAATAGATGATATTTTAGCTGGGATTGATGGTATTACAGATGGAGATACTTCCGAAGATGTTTCAAATGGAGATTCTTCAATAGATGATATTTTAGCAGGGATTGATGGTGTTGTAGATGACTCTGATAATGATAATTCAACAGATGATATTTTAGCTAGTACAAATGATATTGTAGAAGATACATCATCAAGTAAACAAAAAGAAAATATTGAACCTCCAAGAGTAGAAGAGGAACATAAGATTGTAAATCAGTTAAATCAAGTTGCTGAAGATACAGAAGAAAAAGCTACAAAGATTTTTGATAGTCTAAATTATGTTTTAGATGAAGATGCTGTATTAAATACAAATATACAATCTGCAGAAGAATTTATAGAAAAACAATTAGATTTATTAGAAACATTAATGCAAAAATTTCCAAATATTGCTATTTTTAAAGAAAATTATGAGGAAGCAAAGAGTATAAAAGAAACTTTACAAGGCACTCACGATACAATTGAAGGTATTAATAATAATATTTTTCAAGCTATGGAAATTATGCAATATCATGATATTAATAGACAAAAAATAGAAAGAGTTATGTCTGTTATTAAAAAATTATCTGTTTATCTTCAAGGGATTTTTGAATATGATTTAGATAAACCAGAAACAAAAATTGCAAATCATATTTCAGGAGATAATTCTCCAGATGTTGTAACAGATGATGATTTAGATAGTTTAATTTCAGAATTTGCAGAGGAAAAATAAAATATGAATTCAGGTATGTATTCTCTAGCAGCAACAATGGTAAATCAACTAAATAGAGTTGAAGTTACAGCTAATAATCTTGCTAATGCAAATACAAATGGATTTAAAGAGGATCATGTTGTTGAGGGTTCTTTTAATTATTATTTAACAAGAGCTAAAAAAGATGATTTTGAACCAACAAAATATAATACAGTTACAAATACAGTACCCAAAATAGATGGTAATTTTGTGAATAATGAAGTGGGAAGTGTTGTAATTACAGGGAATACTTTAGATTTCGCATTAAAACAACCAGATCAATTTTTTAAAGTGCGAACACCTCAAAATAAGATTCTTTTTACAAGAGATGGGGGATTTAAAAATTCTAATGGTTTTTTAGTAACTCAAGATGGTTCAAAAGTATTAGATAATAATAACAATCCTATTCAAATAACAGATGGATTTGAAAAAAGGATAGGAATTGTAGGTACCACATTTGATAATTTACAAAAAGTTGGAGATAATAAATATGAGGCTAAAGAGGATAAGCAAGTTAAATTATTGCTTAATCAGCAAGATAATGTTCTTCAAGGTGCAGTTGAAAAATCTAATGTAAATAGTATAGTTGCAATGGTTTCTTTAATAGATTCTCAAAGAAGATTAGAACAAGCACAAAAAGCTATGAGAGGTATTGACGATATTAATCAAAAACTTATTACAAAGTTAGGAAGTAGATAATAATGCAGGCAAGTGATGTAACTAGTTTATTGTTTTCTCAACTTAATTTTAGAGGAGAAAGACAAAAAGTTATTGCAAGTAATATTGCAAATCTAAATACTCCAGAATATAAAACAAAAGATTTAAGTTTTCAAGATCATTTACAAAATACAAATCAAGATTTACCATTATATGTAACAAATTCAAAGCATATACCATTTGATTTAGATGATGCTCCAAAAACTAGTAATATGAAACAATATGAAGTAAAAGGTTTAGATGAACAAAATGATGGTAATAATGTAAATTTAGATCAACAAATGAGTGAAATGGCAAAAAACTCTGTTATGTATGATGCTATATCAAATAGTATAAAAAAAGATGCACTATTTTTTAAAATGGTAATTGATGCATCTGCAAAAAATTAAGGTGATTAATGGAACAATTATCTAAGTTTATTAATAATCTAAATACAATTCAAAGAGCTGTTATAATGGGTGGATTTTCACTTTTATTTGTTTTTTTAATTGGATTATTAATTTATAGTAATATAAAAGCAAATGATGCTAAGTTAAATTATACTATTGCATCAGATTTAACAAGAAATCAAGTTATGTTGGCTTCTACTGAATTAGATTCTGCAGGAATCCCTTTTGCAATAGTTGGTAGTGGAGATAGATTAACTTTACGAACAAATAAAGAGAATGTAAATATTGCAAAAATAAAACTTGTTACAAGTGAGTCTATTGTAACAAAACATACAGGTTGGGAGATATTTGATAAAAGTTCTTTAGGAACTACTAATTTTGAAAATAATGTAAAATATTTAAGAGCAACAGAAGGGGAACTTGCTAGATCTTTAGAGTCTTTATCTGGTATTATTTCTGCAACAGTTAAAATTGCTATCCCTAAGCAGTCTGTTTTTACTCAACGAAAAACACCACCAACAGCATCGGCTATTTTAAATTTAAGGGATGGAGCTAGTTTATCTGCTAAACAAATTACAGGAATTAAAAATTTTATTGCTTCAGCCGTACCAAAACTTACACCTGAACATATTAAATTGATTAATCAAAATGGTTCAGTTTTGGAAAAAAATGAAGAGGATATGGATAGTTTAAAATATATCTCTCATGAAAAATATAAAAATAAACTTGAAGCACAATATGAAAAAAAGATTAAAGATTTACTTGAACCATTTATAGGAAGAGATAGAGTAGTAGCAAAGGTTAGTGTTGCTCTTGATTTTAGAAATCAAGTGGTAGAACAAGAAATATATGATCCTGAAGGGACAATTAGAAGTCAACAAACAACAGAATCTACTTCAACTAAAGAGGATAAAGAAAAGAAAAATGCAGGAGTTCCTGGAGTTCAAAGTAATATTCAAAATCCAAATGAAGATGCAGCAGAAGTTAAATCAAAATCAAATAATGAAAATACAAAAAATATAGTTAATTATGAAATTTCTAAAAAGATTATAAAACAAAAAGATAATGCTTTTGCAAAAATAGAACATATTACAGCAGCAGTTACATTTGATTCATCTGTATTAGATAAAGTTGATAATAAAGATGAATATATAAATAATATTAAATCAATTATTGAAGAAGCGATTTCAGCTAATAGCAAAAGAGGTGATAGTGTTACTGTTAAAGCTTTTAAATTTATTGTTTCAGATAATAATCAAACATCAAATGAAGATATTGATAGTTCATTGAATTTAACAAAAACACAAACAGTTCTTAAAGATTATAGTGAATATATACAGTATTTAATAAGTGCAATTTTATTATTTGTATTTTATAAAAAATTTATAGCAGGTAATGAAATAGATTTATCAAGTAGTAGTTCTTCAGGTGGAACACAAAAAGAAAAAGTGGGAGTAGCTGATGATGATTTTGATTATGAACCATTTAACCCAGCTATTAAAAAAAATAAATTAAAAGCAAAAGTTAGAAATCAAATATTGCAAAATATTGAGGGATTAGATGATGAAACAGCTATTAAATATGAAGTATTAGTTGAAGAGTTAGATAATCAGGTAAATAATCATCCTGAAGATATTGCAAAAATGATAGAAACATTATTAATTGATAAAAAAGGTAAATAGATGGATAATGAAAAACAGGAAGAATTACTAAAAAACACTCCATTATTAGATCGAATTGCTATTTTTTGTATTTTAATAGGGGAAGAAGCTACTGTTAAAATATTTCAAAATTTATCATTAACTTTAGTTGAACAAATTTCAACTAAAATTTCTCAAATTAATTCTATAGATCAGGATTTGTCTCTTGCTATATTAAATGAATTTCATGTTTTAACTAAATCAAATGCTTATATTAATGCTGGTGGATTTAATTATGCCAAAGAACTATTATATAAATCTTTAGGAAAAAGTGAAGCTGATTTGATGCTTTCAAAATTGGCACAATTAGCTGAAAGTGAAGCATCATTTTCATATTTGGATAATATTAATCCAAAACAACTTGCAGATTTTATTAAAGATGAATCTCCTCAAACTATGGCTGTAATTTTAGCACATATGGATCCAGCAAAAGCAGCAGATTTATTAAATACATTAAATGAAGATGTGAAAGTAAAAGTTACTATGCAAATGGCAACAATAAAAGATGTATCTCCTGAAGTTGTAAAAACTATGTCAGATGTTTTGGAGAAAAAATTAGAATCATTATTATCTCAAATAACTGAAGTAGGTGGAGTTAAAGTTGTTGCAGATGTATTAAATAGAATGGGACCAAAATCTCAAGAAATTTTAAAAACAATTGATGGTGTAACTCCAAAATTAGCAAAAGATATCAAAGATAATATGTTTATTTTTGAAGATTTAATTGAACTTGAACCTGTTGATATTATGAAAATTCTTGCAGAAATTGATCCTGCTGATTTAGCTGTTGCATTAAAAGGTGCTCCACAAGAGCATATTGATGCTATTATGGAAGCTATGAGTACAAGAGCTAAAGAGAGATTTGCAGAAGAGTTTGAAATGTTAGGAAAAGTTAAATTAAAAGATATAGAAGCAGCTCAGAGAAAAATGTTAGATGTTGCACAAAAACTTATTGAATCTGGGCAAATTGAACGAGATATGGATGAATAATGGCAAATAATGTAGTAAATTCAAAAGCTAAAATTATTTCTACTGATGAAGTGCAAAGTTATCAATTAGGTACTTTTATCAATAATGAAGCACAATCTCCACAAATACCAAATGCACCTGTTTTAAATGATAAATCAATAAATGGCAATGTTGATCCTGTATTGATTGAAGTACAAAAATTATCTCAAAAAATTAATCAAATAGAAGCAAAAGTGACAGATATTCAAAATGATGGAGTAAAAGGGAGAGATTTAGATAAACAAATTGTTCAGGCACTAAAAGATTTAAAAAATTATGCATCTTTTTTTGAACAAGCTACTTTTGCACTAGAAACAAAAATACTAAAAACATCTATGAGTATTGCAAAAAAGATTATAGCAGTAGAATTAGGTGAACAATCAGCTAATATTGCTAAAATGACTATTGAAAATATTTTAAACAAAATAAAAACAGCTTCACAAATTACAATACATCTAAATCCTAAAGATTATGTAGTTTTAAAAAATGAACTAAACCTAGATAGTTTTATAACTTTACAAGAGGATCAAAATGTAACAGCAGGTGGTGTTGTTATTGCTAGTGATCTTGGTAATTTTGATGGCAATATTGACTCAAAAGTTACATCTATCCTTGAAGCTTTTGATACCATTTCTTAATTATTGTTTATAATAATAAAACATCTTTAATAAATATACATATATTAACATTTCATTAACATTATTTTGCTATAATATAGCAAAATATTAGAAAAAGTATGAGTATGGAAATAACAGAACAAGATTATAGCAGTTTAGTAGATGCACAGATTCAAGTAGATGTTTTGCTTGGTTCTACAGATATAGAGCTTAAAAAGTTTTTATCACTAGGCGAAGGTGATATTATAACTTTAAATAAACAAGCTGGAGCTGGTGGCGATATTTATGTTAATAATCGTATTTTAGGGACTGGTGAAATTATAGTTATAGATGAAAAATTAGCCGCAAGAATTCAAGATGCAATGGATGCAGATAATGTTGTTGGATATTTTTTCAATGAACAAGTGGTTTAAGGAGATAAAATGGCAGTAGATAGTGTAGTAACTCAAAGTGCAGTTGGTATAGATGGAAATAATTATACAACAGCAATTTCAAATGATAAACTTTCTAATAATGATTTTGTAAAATTATTATTAGAAGAGATGAAAATGCAAGATCCAACTAAACCTATGGATAGTGATAAACTTATGGATGATCAATTAAAAATGTCACAAATTCAATCAAACAGTGATATGACTAAAGCTTTACAAACTTTAATTGCTTCTAGTTCAACTTCTTCATTATCTTCAGCTGTTGGATTAATGAATCAAGTTGTAGAAGATGGAAGTACAAACAAAGATACAGGTTTACCAGCTCAATATAGAGTTGAAACATTGGAGAAAAGTGGTGATACAATATATGTAAATGCAAGAGAGATTGAAAATTATTATAGTGATATATTATATAAAGATGAACCTGCTACTTATGATAGTGAGGGTAATATTTATGATAGTGATGGGGATAAGGTAGATTATCATATAAAACTTGAAAAGGATGGAAAAGTAGCAGTAACAAAAGATGGATATATGTATTATGATAGTGACGGGAATCTAATTACAGATGAAGATGATTTGGAAGATTATAAAATTAATATAAATTTACCAAATTATGCAGAATCATTAACTAAAATTGATGCAAGTAAGTTAACAAAAATAAGTGGATAAGTAAAATGATAGATGCATTATATAATGGAATTTCAGGTTTAAATGGATATCAAACAGCTCTTAATACAGAATCAAATAATATAGCTAATATTAATACAGTTGCATTTAAAGCAGATAAAATTTCATTTGCTGATATGATGTATCAAAATGCAAAAGGTAGAGGAGTTTCTGTTGAAACTATTGATAAAAATTTTTATCAAGGTAATTTAAAAATTACTTCTGGTGATTATGATATGGCAATTAATGGAAATGGATTTTTTGTTGTTCAAGGGGATACTGAAGAAAAATTTTATACAAGAGCTGGAAATTTTAGAATGGCAGAAGATGGTACTTTGCAAACTGTCAATGGATATAATGTAAAAGGTGTGGTAAATGATGGTGATTTTCAAGTAAAAACAACCGACTCAAATAATACAATGTTTACTTCAGATTATAATTCTTTTTTAGCCTCAACTATTGTAAAAAGTAATGAAGGTAAAACTATAGAGAGTATCAATGCTAAGGCAACTTCTTATACAACTTCAGCTACTGATGATCCTTATACAAAATCAGGTGATGGATATAAAACAAAACAAGCAAAAATAGCAGATGTGGAAGCATTGGGAGTTGAGTATAGAAATGAACTAAAAGCTTATAGTGTAAATCCTACAGCAGGGACACCAGCTACATCACAAGTATCTAATATTAAATATGATATGAGTAAAATTAATTCAGAATTAAATAGTATAGAAGTTGTAGTAGGGACAACTCAATATATACAAGATTTTGATAAAGATGCACAAACTACACTTAATAAATTAGCTGATCAAATTTCTAATACAAAAGCTTTAACTGCAACAGCAGATGCAGATGGAAATCTACAAATTACTTATATGATACCAGGAAAAGAGATAAATGTATCAAATACAAAAATTTTAGAGGGAATTGATCCTATTTTACCAGCACCTTCTATTGATACAACAGCTCCCCAAATTGGAAGTGGAAAAGCAAGATTGGATTCTATTGAAACAGCACTTAAAGATAGTATAGAAAATGCAGATGCAAAGTTTTTAAGAATAACTTCTACTATAGATAGCTCAGATTCAACAACAGAACTTAATGATATACAATTAAAACTTGATAAATTAGGACTTTCTGATTCCCCTTTTGGAAATGTTGAATTAGATAATGGTGTAATTTATATTTCTCAAGCAGATAATAGATTTGCTGTTGGTAAAGTTGGAACTGTACAGTTTTCAAATATTTTAGGGCTTGAACCAAGTGGTGATAATTTATTTGCACAAACAACAACATCTGGAGAACCAATATCCTCTATTAATACAACAAATGTGCTTGGTAAAACTTTAGAATTAAGTAATACAGAATTAGGGGAAAGTTTAGTAAATTTAATGGTATATCAAAGGGCATTTGAAGCCAATTCAAAATCAGTTACTACAAGTGATGAGTTTTTGAAAACAGCATTAGCACTTAAAACATAATTAAGTGCTAAGTATTAAATATTAAGTACTAAGTTATAGTACTTAATATTTAATATTTCTATGTAGGAATATTAATGTCAAGTGTAAAGTAACACTTAACACTTATTACTTTTAAAAAAAGGATTTTTTATGATTGGAGCACTTTGGACAGGTATATCAGGACTTGCAGGTCAACAAACAGCATTAGATAATGAATCAAATAATATTGCCAATGTAAATACTATAGGTTATAAAGCATCAAGAATCTCATTTGCAGATCAAATGTATCAAAATAAAATTGGTAAAGGTTCAAAAGTATTGGACTCTGAAAAAATGTATAAACAAGGAAATTTAAAAGTTACAGGGGTGAGCTACGATATGGCACTCTCTGGGGATGGTTTTTTTGCTGTTTCCAATACTAGAACAGGAGGAACAGCTGAAACTTTTTATACTAGAGCTGGTAACTTTAGGATGGGAGATAGTGGGGCATTGCAAGATGCTGCTGGAAATGAAGTTCAAGGTTGGCCTGTGTCAAGTGAGCCTGTTGTAACTACAACAAATCCAAATATTAGTAAATTTACAAATGATTATACAAAACTTTTATCATCAAAAATTATAAATTATAGTGGAGCAATAGAAACTATTACGGCAAAATCTACAGATTTTACCCTTACATCTCAAGCTGATGCTACTGATGTTTTTACAGGTTGGGGATTAAAAAGTCGTTCTGGTAAAATTGCAGATGTAGAGGAGTTAATTAAAGCTTATACAAAAAAACTTCAAGATTTAAAAAATGATCCAAATAGTTCAAGTGCAAGTGCTAAGTCACAGATCAGTCATGTTGATTTAGCAGATCAAGGAAGTGGAGATGATGTATCACAAGATGGAGATGAAGTTTATATTTATATAGATGGAAATAGAATAGCACAATCATATATAAGTGGGACAGATGAAGCAGATGGATATAGAAAAACAATGAAAGCATTTGCTGATAAAATTTCAGCAATCCCTGGACTTAAAGCTTATGTAGCAAAAGATGATGCAAATCACACTCCAAGTACAGTTGATGGGGATGTTGATAAAGGAATTTTAAGAATAGAATCATTAGTTCCAGGGGAAACTTTTACTATTAGTAGTTGTGGTATGGTTCATGCAGGTAATGATAAACCTGGTATTCAAGCAGTTGATTCAGCAGCAAGTGCAGGTAAAGGGGTTGGTGCATTAGAAACTGTAAGAGATGCTTTAAGTAAAGCAATATCAGGAAAACAAACAGATGTTTATACAACAAATGATTTAAGAATTAGTGATGATGATGATAAATATTCATATCAAATAACTATATACAATAAATCTCAAGGTAAAAATGTAGTTGTGCCTGAAGCTGGACCAATTACAATAGATAAAGGAAACTCAGCTGATACAAGTAAGTTAGATATTGATGACTTCGTTTCTGCAATTAATGATAATGCTGATTTAGCAAATTATATTAAGGCATATAATGTTAATGGTAAATTAGTTGTTAAAACTCTTAATAGTAATTTTGATGTTGAATATGCTGGAGATATGCAAAAAACAGATGGGGATAATACTGGTGATGTAAAACGAAATGCTGATTATAGTATAAGAGAAGGTGCTGGTGCTGAATTTATTGAAATGAAAACCAAAATTGATCAAACTGCTTCAAAAGGGAAAATGCAATTAAGACTTGATTCTTTAAATATTAGTGATAGTGCTTTTGGAGATTTTTCTGTTGACTCAACAGGACTTATTACTATGAAACAAGATGGTGCAACATTTGCAGTTGGACAAGTTGCAATTGCTAGATTTATTACAAATAGAGGATTAGAACCTGTTGGAGATAATTTACTTAGAGCAACACTTCAAAGTGGAGATCCTATTTATAATCTAAATAATGATAAAACAGCAGAAATTGAAGCAAATACTTTAGAATTAAGTACAGCTGATTTAAGTGAAAGTTTGGTTAATCTTATGGTATTTCAAAGAGCTTTTGAAGCTAATGCTAAGTCAATCACAACAGCTGACTCGATTTTAAATACATTAATTCAACTAAAAAGATAATAATGGATAATAATACAATTCTTGTATTGGTTTTTGGTGTTTTAGCACTTTACTTTTATAGTAGTATGAGTGTTTATAAATCAATGTATAGAAAAATTAAAGAAGAGAAAGAATTAGAAGAGAAAGCAAAACAAAATAGAGATGCAGAGATAAGAAAATATGAAGCACAGTTACAAGATGCAGTTAATACTATACAAGCTACTGATGATAATTTAGTTAAATTAAGAGAAGAGATGCAAAGGGTTAAACTACAAAATAGTGAATTAAAGCATAGGAATGAACTATTACAAAAAAGGGTAGATGAACTCTACTCTTCTGTGGGAATGATATAATAGAATTAAGAATTAAGAATTAAGAATGAGAAGATAAGAGTTAAAGGTTAAGAATTGAAATTTATATTGGGTATTATTTTATTATCATTATCTCTTTTCTCAAGTTCTGTATATGAATCTCAACCAAATATTATTTTTGAACATAAAATTTTAACAAAAAAGCAACAAGATTTATCATTAAGGGTAGAATTTAATAATGCTGTTTTATATTTGGAGCAAAAAAAATATTTAAAAGCTATTAAACTTTTTAAAAGAACGGCCAAAATTTTAAAAGTCCCATCTTTTTTAAATATAGGAATTGCTTATTATAAATTACATTCTATAAATAATGCATATTTATATTTAAAAAAAATATATAGTGTAAAAGAAGCAGCAACCCAAGATACATATTCATATATAAGTGCTTCATATTATCTTTATCTTATTACAAATGATAGAAAATATATATCTACAATTTTAAAAGTTGTTACAACAATGAATAAGCATAAAATTAATGAACATATTGTTATCTTAGTAGCTGATACTTATATATTATTAAAAAAATATGAAAAGGCTATTAAATTAATAAATAAATTAAAAGAACCAAATCATCTAAAATTAGCATTATTATATTTAAAAACAAATGATTATGTAAAAGCTGAGGTACATTTAAAAAAAGCATTACAATTAGCTTCTGATGATAAAAAAATAAATCAGATATTATGGTTTCTTGTTTTTAGAGATTTAAAGGCTAATGATATAGCAAAATTACCAGATCATATTTTAAAAATTCAAGATAGAAAGAGAATGTTTACTGCTAATTTAAAAATGCCTTTAAAGTTATATTTTAATCCATATCAATATACAGCTGAACAATATTTTCATAATGTATTGCATTTTACACAAAATAGAACAATAGATATGATTTTTTATTTTGCACCATTTATTTTTATAGATAAAAATGCAATTTATACTGATTCTGCTTTAGGGTATATCTTAAAAAATAAACAAAATATTAAGTCTTTGGGAAGTATGATAAAATATAATAATAAGTTTATCTCTTTAGTTGAGGATGATCCTATTGAACGAGTAGCAAAGTTGCAAAAAATTATGGATAAAAAATATCATGCAAAATCTTATGAATTATATAATCTTGCACTATGTTATGCTCAAATTAATGATTTTGTTAATGCTCATAAATATTTTAAAAAAGCATATTATTTACAAAATTCCAATAAACTTTATGCTGCTATGACACTTATTAGTGCAATAAGAGCAGATATAACAATCAATAAAGTTCAAAAGAAAAAAATTGAGATAAATTTATTATCTAAAAATGGAAATTATAATTATTTTGGAAAGTATATTTATAAAATTATTTATGATAAAAAATATAAATTAAAACGAGTTCCTATAAGTAGAGTTGAGAGAAAATCAATTTTTTTAAGAGCTTTATCTTTTCTTGATCATTTAGATAAAAATGGTATAAGAGCAGATGAGCCATTATTGCAAGTAGATGTAAAAGATCCTTTGGTTTATTTATTAAGAAATCTTGCAAGATATAAAGATGAAACACAATATAAATATATATCAAGATTGCAAGATACTATTCCAAAACAATATAATAATGACTTTTTAAAAGGTCCTTTGATTATAACTCAATATTATTTTGATGTATTAAAAGGGTTGGGTATATTTGATTTGGTTAATGTAGATATTATAAATGAAACATCACCTACATATCTAAGAACAAAAGCTTTGATGCAACTTTATAAGGGGCATCCTGTTGTAAGTTTAAATATTTTAGAACATTTAAAAGAAAAATATAATCTAAATGATAATTATACATCATATTTATTGATAGCTTCACTTTTAAGTGCTGGAGATTATAGTAATGCTAGTGCAACTTTGGATATGTTACAATTTGAACGAAATGATAAAAATGCAAAATTTTTAAATGGAGTATTGTTATTGCAATCTTTAAAATTAAATAGTGCCATTTCATCATTTAAAGAGAAGTATCATGGGTATTTAATTGATTTTAAATTAGAAAATTTTAATCAATATTTAGAGTCTTTATAAAATATATGATATAATATAGCAAATTAGATCAAAAGGAGGCTATTATGCAACTTGGAAGATTGGAAATGATGGATCAAGCTCAAACTGAGCATATTGAGAAAATCAATAAAATAGAGAGTCTGGATAAAGAACATTCAATAGTACCAGATGAAAAATATAAAAATTTACAAGAAGCTCCAAATAAAACAGTTCAAAAAGAGGTTATCTTGGATAATGTAAAATTTGGTTTTGATAATGAGGCAAAAGAATTTTTTGTAAGAATTGAAAATAATGGAGTTGATTATCAATTTCCTACAGATCAAATTATGAGGCTTAAAACTCAATTACACAAAGAGTTAGAAAAACAAATGGAAAATAATAATAGCAATAATATAGAATAAGGGCATAACAAGTGGCATCAGATATATCTAGTATAATACAAAGTGAGTTTATTAATACTTTTGAGAGTTTACTTTCAGTAGAGGCTTCAGTTGTTGATATTGTTAAGGCTGAAGATATTGGTTCTACTCAGTGTATAAAAATAGATATCGATTTTACTGCAAAGCCTAATATTCAAAGTAAATGGAAATTTCTTTTACCAACAGCTATTTCTACAAAATTTGAGTATTTAATGTTAGGGGGAATTGGAGAAGAAAAAACACTTATAGATGATGAAATTCTTGATGCAACAAAAGAGATTATCAATACTATTTGTGGAAGTTTAAGTACATCTGTTAATGCACAAGGATTTGATGATATTAAATCAGCTAATTGTACAATTGTAGAAACAGAAGTAATTTCTCCTGATTCTTTAGATAATTATAATAATTTATATAAATTTATTTTTACTTTTAATCAAAACGAAGTGGAGATGTTTATACAGTTTGATGACAATATTTTACCATATTTGGGTAAAATTGTATCTGGAGAAGAGATAACTCAAGAAGAAGAGGAACAAGCTCTTTCTGGAGAGGTTGTAACTGCAAATATTCCAGCTGGGGCTGCTTCTATTTTATCTCTTTTAGGAGAAGAATCTGTTCAAAATTTGGAATTATTATTTAATGTAAAATTAAAATTTGCAGTTCGATTAGGAACAAAAACTTTTTTACTTAAAGATATTGTAAATTGGGACATTGGTAAAATTATAGAGTTGGATCAAATGGTAAATGAACCTTTGGATATTTTAATAAATGGAATTAAAGTAGGAGAAGGTGAAGCTGTTATTGTAGAGGGTAAATTTGGTGTTAAAATTAAAACTATTGGCAAAAATCAATTAGAGGTATAGAGGTAAAGTATGGATAAAACGACCGCAGGTGGATTTGCCGGTGTTTGGGGACTTGTAGCTTTAGCTATTGTTTTAGGTGGTGCTGGATTTGGTGCTTATATTGATATCCCATCTGTTATTATTGTATTTGGTGGTACTGCTGCTGTTACAGCGGGGCAATATGAAGGTGCAGATTTAAAACGATTTGGGAAAGCAATAGGTGTAGCTTTTAATGAAGTAAAGGTTGAATCAGTTCCTGAATTAATTGAAAAAATCATATATTATAGTGCTGAAATTAAGAAAAATGGTGTTATGTCTATGGAACAAAAGATTATGGATGAAAAAAATCCATTTTTTAAAGAAGCATTTGCTTTATTAGTAGATAATGTAAAACCTGAAGTTTTAACTGAACTTATGGAAATCAAGCTTGAACATATGGAAAATCGTCATAAAACTATGACAGCAATTTTAGGTAGTATTGGTGGAAGTGCTGGTGCTATGGGAATGATTGGAACACTTATTGGGCTTGTTGCTATGCTTGCAAACTTATCTGATCCAAGTGCTGTTGGTCCTGCCATGGCAGTTGCTTTACTTACTACATTATATGGAGCTTTGATTGGTACAGGTTTTGCTGGAATTTTAGAAAATAAATTAGGTGAAAAAAATGCAGTTGAGATGGTTGCACATCAAATTACCATACAAGGTGCAGCTATGATTGCTGCTGGTGAATCAATTGGAAATATTAAAATGAAATTAAATTCAATTTTACCTCCTGAGCAAGAATAATGGCTAAAAAAAAGTGTCCAGAATGTCCTAAATGTTTACCAGGTTGGCTTGTCCAATTTGGTGATCTTATGTCATTATTACTTTGTTTTTTTATTTTACTTTTATCTATGGCAACAATGGATAAAAAAAAGGTTGAAGAATACTTTGAAATTATGAGAAGAAGTATGGGATTTTTAGAAGGTGCAGTAGATACAGCTGAAGCTTCTAAAGAATCTTTAGCTTCATATCATCAAGATGGAACTGATGCAGGAAATGATGGTGATATGGGTGGTGGAAATGATGCTGGAGATGTTGCTGCTGAAATGAAAGATGTTGCACAAGATTTTAATAGTGATAATGATATGTCACAAGATAGTGAAGTAACAATTCAAGTTAAAAATAATAATGAATTTGTTATGGATATACCATCTTCTCTTATGTTTGATTATAGTGATTATAAAATTAATAATATTCAGGCCAAAAAATTTATTAGAAAAATAGCAAGAGTTATACGAACAATGTCAGAGGATATGGATATTGAAGTTATGGGATATAGTAGTGTAGGGGAAGTTCAAAGTAGTACAATACCAAGAGATAGTTGGGATTTGTCAGCTTTGAGAGCTATTTCTATTGTAAAAGAGCTTATAAAAAATAAAATTGAACCAAGCAGATTAAAAGTATCATCTTTTGGTTCATATAGACCACAAAGTGATGATGCAAATGAAAATAGAAGAGTTGAACTTAGATTTACCTCTACACATTCAGATAATACAGATTTTTCTGGTGAAAACTTCTTTGATAGAATAGGGAATTAATATGGATGCTTTAAATACAAATGTTGATTTGTCTCTTATAAAACAAAAACAATTAAAAAATATAAATATTAATAAACAAGATGATAAACAATTAAAAAAAGTCTGTAATGATTTTGAAGCTTTTTTTATGCAACAATTACTTGATATATCACTTAAAAATACAAAAGTAGCTGGTGAAGGTGTAGGGAATGAAATTATAAAAGGTTTATATACTGAAAATTTATCAAAAGCTAGTGCAGGAACACTTGGTATTAGTAGTATGTTATATCAATTTTTAAGTGAAAATAAAAAAGGGTAAGATAATGATATTAAAACATATAGATTATATGATTAGTTTAACAATACAACTGCAAGAGGCTATTTTATTGGATATAGAAGATGTTAAACAAGCTAATCATGAAGGTTTAATTCAAAGAAATGATGAAAAAATAGAACTTATGCAAACTATTACATCAGCACATAATGAATTAAATACTTTATTGGCAAATGAGATGGCAAATGGTGTAGATGTAAATTGTTATAGAGATTCTGTTAATGCTTTGGAAGAACAATTAAGAAAATTATTTGATCTTAATGGTAAATTAGCTTCAATAGTTTTACCTGTACAGCAGATGTATAAAGAGATAATAGATGAGATATCTTCTATAAATGGTGGAAATTTGATTGAGGTAAGAGCTTAGTGAAAAAAATCATTTTTTTATATAGTTTTTGTATAGCTTATGTTAGTGCAATGCCTATTCTTATATCTTATAAAGATATAAAATATAAACAAAATATAAACTATAAAGATTTGGATATTGTACAGACAAATAAAAAAGTTAGATGTAAAATGTTTGATATAGAAAAGCTTTTAAAACATCCATATCAAGCAAAAAGATATATCTTAAAAGGTACACCTATTTGTGAAAAAGATGTTCAGCCTTATAAAAAACATATTATTTCTTATGATTTTGGAAATATTATTATTCAAAGGGAAGCACAATATGTTGGAGAAACATCTAAATATGTAAAAATAAAAGATCAAGATGGAAAAATAGAAAAAATTTATAAAGATGGAAGATTAAGATGAATATGTTATCTTTTTTGGGTGAAACCCCAACAGAAGCACTTAGAAAAGCACAAGAAGAGTGCGGAGAAGATGCAATTGTAATATCTACTAAAAAAATATCTTCAAAAGGTAAAGATAGTAAAGATATGTATGAATTATTGGTCGCCTTAGAAGATGAAACTAATGCTTCAATAATAAAGAAAAAAATTCAGGTAACATCATCAACCAAAGAAAGACAGGTAAATGCTCAATTTTATGATTTTAGAGCTGAGATTTTACAGATGCAAGAGGAGATTAAAAAAGTTCAAAGAAGTTTATGGGAACCAAAGAGTAAACTTTATGATTTAACAATTCCATCTGAATTTATAGAGATATATTCCCTTTTTCAAAAAAATGAATTTGATGAAGAGATGACATATACAATTTTAAAAAAAACTATAACTCAATTGCCTTTGAGCTTAAAATCAAATGAAGAGAAAATTAATAATTTTTTTAAATTGATTCTTAGAAGAATTATACCTATAAAATATGAAGTACCTGTAAGGATACATCAAAGAAAAATAATGATGTGTGTTGGTCCAACAGGTGTTGGGAAAACAACAACTATAGCAAAACTTGCAGCTAGATATGCTTATAAAATGGGAGTTGATTATAAAGTTGGGATTATAACTATTGATTCATTTAGAGTTGGTGCTATTGAACAACTTAAAGCTTATGCAAATATTATGAGATTGCCTTTTGAAGTTGTAAAAAAAACAGAAGATTTAGTTGAAGCACTTTTAAGATTGCAAGATTGTCATTATATATTAATAGATACAGCAGGAAGTAGTCAATATGATATTGAAAAAATTGAACTTATTAATAAATACCAAAATAGATTAAAAGAGATCAATATTGAAAAAATGTTAGTTTTACCTGCAAATATTAAACAAACAGATTTATTGGAGATATATGATAGGTATTCTGTATTAAATATCAAAGAGTTGATTTTTACAAAACTTGATGAAACAAAAAGTTTTGGTAATATTATCTCTTTTGCATATAAAGTAAAAAGATCTATTAGTTATATTTCAATTGGACAAAATGTTCCTGATGATTTAATTGTAGCAGATGAAAAGTATTTAATTGATTGTTTTATGAATAGAACGATACCAAATAAGAAGTAGGTTATATGTTTAATTCTATATCTTCTCAAGCAACAGAACTAATTAATTTAACAAAACAAAAATTTAATAAATCTAAAACAAAAGTTATAGCAATTACTTCGGGAAAGGGTGGTGTTGGTAAATCAACAATAACAGCTAATATGGCATATATATATTCAAAGTATGGAAAAAATATAGCTGTTTTTGATGCTGATATAGGTTTGGCAAATATGCAAATTTTATTTGATATGAAGCCAAAATATACATTGTATGATTATATAGAAAAAAAAGTATCTTTAAATGATATTTTAATAAAAACAAAATATGATAATATAACTTTAATACCATCAAAAAGTGGACATAATTTTATCCATAATAACTCATCTTTAATTTATAAGCAGGTTATTCAAGAGATAGTTGGATTAAATAAATATGATCTGCTTTTGATAGATACAGGAGCTGGACTTAATGAATATGTTCAAGAATTTTTAGATATTGCAGATGAAATTATTGCTGTTACAACGACAGATCCAAGTGCTTTAACAGATGTTTATGCACTACTTAAAATGGTTAGCAATACTAAACAAAGATTAATATTAGCTTTTAATCAAACAGCTAATTATAAAATTGGACAAACAATTACAAATTCTTTAATTGATTTAGCATCAAAAAATAGATTAAACAGTAATTTTATGGTAGAATATGTAGGGAATATTGTATCTGATGTAAATATTCAGACAACAAATAGGTTACGAAAATTATTTGCAAAAGAGTTTGTAGGTAGTGAAGCGACAATATGTTTAAATAAAATTGTAAATAGTCTGGAGTGTTTATGATTACGGAAAATTTTGTAAAAAAAATATTTAGTAGTAGGTTGGTTGATACTTATGTTGCTACTGCATTTTTTTCTACATTGATATTTTTTGTTTTTAATGCAAATGCTTATACCCCTTTGGAGATGATTGTAGGAGTTATTTTTGTTACAATTGCTTTTAAAGGTTTGTGCTATGTTATGATTTCTTTAGTTATATTGTTTTACAATTTAGATGATAAAAAAGAATCTATAGAATTTGAAAAAGTATCTTCCCGAATAGATAGTTTGTTAAATGAGTTATCTCTACAAAGTGCTCAAATTAGAACAAAGAATGTGATGAAAGAATAAAAGGATTAATATATGAAAATAGGAGAAATTGCAAATTCAATTGGTAGTTTAAGTACAAATAACCTTATAAATAAATCATTATCACAAACACAAGATAGTGGTGAATCTTTTTCTGATATGTTAAAAGAATCACTTAATGATGTAAATAAGTCTCAGCTTGAAGGTTATAAAGCTATGGAAGAGATTGCTACTGGTAAAGTTCAAAATTTACAAGAGGCTGTACAAAAAATTCAAGAAGCTGAGATAACACTTAAATTTGCTTTAGAAGTTAAAAATAAAGCACTTAATGCTTATAAACAAATAAGTCAAATGCAAATTTAAAGGAAAGGGTAAAATATGGGTTTTTTTGATGGATATAATGTTGCAACATCTGGTATGTCTGCACAAAGAACAAGAATTAATATTGTAAGTGCAAATATTGCTAATGCTCAAACAACACATGGAAAAGATGGAAAACCATATCAAAAACAAAATGTTGTTTTTAAAGAGATGTTAATAGATGCACAAAACAATACACAAAAAGATGGATTAGGTAATTCGCAATCTAGTTCTTTACCAAATGATAGATTAATGGGAGTGAAAGTTCAGCAAATTGTTGATGCAAATGCAAAGCCAATTTTAAGATATGAACCAACTCATCCTGATGCAAATAAAGATGGATATGTAGCTTACCCTAATATTAATCCAGTAATTGAAATGACAGATTTAATAGAAGCTATGAGAAGTTATGAAGCTAATTTATCTGCTTTTCAAACACAAAAAACAATGGATACAAAAACAATAGATATATTAAAAGGCTAATAAGTGGCAGATGATATTTTAAATACAAAAGTAGAAATTAAACCAACAAAAACAAAATCTACAAAATCTACTAAAGTAACACAAACAACAAAAGATAAAGAACAACCCTCTTTATTTGATAATATGATCAAAAAAAATGATTCTAAAACAATTGCTAAGACTAAGATTATTGATTCTGTTAATACTATTTCATCTAAAACAAAAGTAAAAGATAAAACAAAAAATGAACAATCTAATATAGAAAAAAGTACAATAAAAACAACATCACAAAAAGGATTGTCATTATTAGATAAAATGGTTAAAGATATAAAAATATCTCAACCAAAATCTAATACTATCAATAGTAAAATAACTAAAAAACAAGCCACCGTAAAAACAACATCTTCTATTGCTAGTAATAGTAAGATAAAAGCAAATCTAAAAAAAGTACAAATAGATGCAGAGGATATAAAATTAAGTAAAACTATTGAAAAAGATACTAGTAAAAATACTATACAATCTACTTCTGTAGTAGAAAAAGTAGCTAAAATAACAGATAAAGAAAAAAACTTAAAAGTTACAGATACAAAGAATGAAGATTCTACTATTTCCAAACATACATCTATGATGGATAATTTTTTAGATGGTATCAATAAAGCAACTAATAATCCTACAAAAGAACATACAATAATAAAAAATAATACTAATAATCTTAAAGAGGGTAAATCATCTATATCTAAAGAAAATAAAGAAAAAAATCCAGTAAATGTTCCCAAAAAAGAAACATTAGAAGCTTCTATGTTTTTATCTCAGCAAAAATCTACAAAATATAAGATATCTAATGGTAAATTAACAGAAGCTACACAAATTTTAAAAGAGGATAATGCAACAACTTCTGATATTAAAAAAAGTGCAAAAATTTTAGAACTTAATTTAAAAGATATATCTATTGCAACAAAAAAAGAGGATGATAAAAAGACAAAAATTATTAAAGATAAAAAAGATAATATCTTAAATCAAAAAGTTGAACAACAAACAGGTTTATTAAATAAAGCTTTTTTAATTAATGAAAAAATTCTTAAACAATCAGTTGAAGAACAAACTGCTACATTAAAAAAGATAATAAATATAGATGATAAAGAAGTTAAAGATAGCAAAGCTAAAACAGATGATTCTAAACAATCTATTACCCATGAAATAACATTAAAAGTTGATAGTACAGTTGCCCAAGATTTATCAACAAAAATTATCTCTTCAAGACAAAAAATGCAGTCATTTATGTCAGATATGGCAAGAAAAATGTATGAAAATTATAAACCACCATTAACAGCTTTTAGAATGAAATTAAATCCTAATAATTTAGGAAGTATAGCAATTACTTTAAAAGGTGGTGGTAATAATAAAGCTTTAAGTGTT
>Ga0256828_1000647_pt1 | contig 22949 bp, 18 predicted proteins | sample CV88metaG_FD_185993 | JGI IMG/M metagenome (GOLD analysis project Ga0256828, IMG submission 185993) | Hydrothermal vent microbial communities from East Pacific Rise, Pacific Ocean - CV88 | ecosystem: Environmental > Aquatic > Marine > Hydrothermal vents | place: Pacific Ocean: East Pacific Rise...
CCTTTGTTTCAAGCCAAGCAATAGCCTCTATTGCACTGTTGCACATCTTAGTAACCATACTATCTCTACTAAGCGATTTTGCCGCCTTGATTGTATCTTTAATATGTAAATCTATACTATCATCTTCAACATTTGCAAGAGCCGCATTTATACCACCTTGTGCCATAACTGTATGGCTATTTGTAACTTTACCTTTGCTTACAACCAAAACTTTTGCTCCAGCCTCTTTGGCACTAAGTGCTGCGCTTAATCCAGCTCCGCCACTGCCAATTACTAATACATCTATCATACTCTCTCCAAAAACTCTTCTATATTTTTAATAATACCTTTAAGTAATCTCTCTCTTGACTCAATACTCCCCCAAGCTAAATGAGGTGTAATAATTAAATTTTCTCTATTTTTAATTTGCAGTAGAGGATTATTTGCCTCTATTGGCTCATTTGCTACAACATCAAGCCCTGCTAAAATATTTTTATTATCAATTGCATCTGCAAGAGCCTCTTCATTTACAATGCCACCTCTACCCAAATTTAAAAGCACAGCTCCACTTTTTAACATATCTAACTCATCTTTATCTATTAAATTTAGAGTATTTTCATTTAAAGGTGCATGAATAGAGATAATATCGCTACTTCTTAGAAGCTCATTTAACTCTTTATGCTCAAATTCGTTAGAGTGGGGTTTACCACTTGTAGCATAATAGCTAACATCCGCACCAAAAGATTTTGCAATAGTAGCTACTTTTCTACCAATCTCTCCAAGCCCAATAATACCCCATTTTTTACCAGCAATTTCAAAAAAACTTTTCTCTAAATTAGTAAAAATTGGAGATTTACTCCACTGCCCACTTCTTGTATAATTGCTATAATACTCTAACTTTCCAATAAGGGCTAAAGCCAACATAAATGTAGTTTGCACAACTGAATTTGTAGAGTAACCAGCAACATTTTTTACCTCTATAGCTCTTTGTTTTGCATAATCTAAACCTACATTATTCATACCAGTTGCTGCAACTGCTATTAACTTTAAATTTGGTAGCTGCTCTAAAATATCTCTATCAAAAATCACCTTATTTGTTATAACAATATCCGCATCTTTGCAACGCTTAATTGTTTGCTCATATGTTGTAGTAGGATAAATTACCACCTCTCCAAAGTTGTTTAATGGTGATAAATCTAAATCTCCTAGTGTTGCACTATCTAAAACAATAATCTTCATAAAAATTCCTTAGTAGATTTTTGATTATTGTAATATTAATTGTTTAAAATTAGCTAATGCTATTTAACATAGCAAAATAAAAGCACTTTGCTTTTAGAAAAGAGCTACTCACCAATTTGGGTAATAATTAAATTTCTATTAGAAGCATAATCTCTATGCTCAAGCAGATATATACCTTGCCAAGTGCCAAGATTTAGTTTGCCATTGCTTATTGGAATTGTTAAAGAACTTCCTATAAAAATATTTTTCATATGAGCGCTCATATCATCACAACCCTCTAAAGTATGCCTAAAGCCACTCCAACAATCAGGTATTAAGGAGTTTAAAAAATCTTCTACATCTAAACGCACATCTTTTTCATAATTTTCATTAATTGCTAAAGATGCGCTAGTGTGTTGCAAAAAAATATTTATAATACCTGTTTTAATTAAGCCAATATGAGGCTCAATATATTTTGTAATTAAGTAAACTCCTCTATTAAATTTAGGAAGAGTAATTTGGCTTTGATGAGTCATAATATCTCTTTTGCAGATAAAATATTTTATTTATTGCTATTTAACCACTCTGTTACATCTTGCATATTTCCACCACCTGGTAGGCGACTAACCTCTACACCATCTTTAAACATAATTAAAGTTGGTAAACCATATTTTAAACCAAAAGTTGCTTCAGGATTATCTACTTCATCAGTATTAACTTCAATAAATCTGATTTTTTTGGCATACTTTCTCTTTATACTATTGTAAGTTGGTTTAAAAACAGCACAGTTTCCACACCAAGGCGCCCATAACTCTACTACTGTAATTCCTGGTTTATTTATAGCTTTTTGATAATCTTTTGCTTTAACAGCATATGCATTTGCTACAAAAGATAAACTAAGAGTAGTTATAAAAATTTTTAAAATTGATTTCATTTTTTATTCTCCTTTTTTGTAGATTTTATCGAAATAGGCTTAAATAGTTTATAAGATGAGTTGCATTAGTAGTTATTTTTTATATAGAGCGTAAAATTATTTAAAGTTAGATATAATTTCATTTAAAAATAAGGAGTAATTATGAGAAATAAATTAAAAATTATACTACCACTTCTACTATTAATATATATTGCAGTAGATACATTTTTAAAAAGTAGAGGTATTGAGATTTGCCAAGCAACAGGTTGTAAACTTGCAGGAGAGCTTTTAAAGTTTAATAGCACATATCTAAACTATCTTGGAATGTTTGGTGCTTTTGTTCTATTTACACTGGCACTACTTAGATTTGACAAACTATACACAATTACTGCTGCTGCTATGGTTATTTTTGAGTCGCTTTTAATTGCTTCTCAACTTAATATAAATCCAGAGCCTTGTATATTTTGTCTTGGAGTATATACATTTTTACTCTTAATTTTATTAAATTCAAATTATAAGGTTTTACTATACTCTATACCAGCAATTTTATCGATATTTATAGCTTTTTCACTACTTGCAATTCCTAAAAATAAAACTTTAATTACTAAAGATGGCTTATATTTAATTGCATCAAAAACTTGTCCTCATTGTAAAAAAACAAAAGAGTTTTTAAATAAAGAGGGTATAAAATATACTATAATTAAAGCCTCTGATACAAATGCATACAGTTTTGCTAAAACGCTTGGCATCAAAAAAATCCCAATTGCAATAGAAGCAAAAAATGGTAGCTATCAAATAACAGTTGGAGATGAAGCGATTATAGAAAAGTATGGTAAAAAAAGCAATAGTGAAAATAAACAAAGTCAAATAAATCCTTCACAAGAGAGCTTTAAACCAAAACTAAATCTAAGTGGCAATAGTGGGTGTGAACTTAGCTACCAAGAAACTAGTTGTGAAGATGATAGTAAAACTTCAAAATAGCTATTTTAATATTTAAGAGCAATAGAAAAGTATAGATTAAAAATAAAGATATTTTTAATCTAACTTTTGCTCTCTATAGACTTTTGGCATCCAAAATTTTCTAATAAATACTCATTACTTTTAGTAGCTTGATTAATAAATTTTATCAAATTATCTTGAATTGCCTTTTTATGCTCTTTTGAGTATATATCAGATATATGAATACGATAAGATAGAAAAATTTTATTCTCATAAATGCCAAAAATAAAGGGTTTATAAGGATTTGAGCTTAAATATCTTAATAACTCTTCTAAATTCTTTTTTGGCATATTATTTAGTGGAGAAGTTACAAATAAAAAATCATCATTTGAAGATATAAATATTCTAATTAAAGCACTCCCTTGATGAAACTCCCAAAACTCTCTACCAGCTCTAAATAAAACTAAATCTCTATTAAAATACTCTAACGCCTCTTCTACAAACTCTGTTATATACGACTTTTGATTCTCTTGAAATGCAGATTTTTCTATAGCGTTTCCACAATTTTGGCAAAAAGAGCTTTTCTCTTCTATATAATTATCACAAGAGTTGCACTTAACCCTATATTTGCTATCTTTAAATTTATAATCATTTAACTCTTTTATCAAATCACAAAAGCGTATGCCAAAACCAACATTATCTGCATTTGTAAATTTTGAAGTAGTTACTCCAACTAAATATCCATTCTCATCAATCATAGGACCACCAGAATTACCAGGATTAACTGCGGCATCTGTTTGAATATAGTATCTATTCCCCATAGGTTGCTTTGCAGAAGATATAATTCCCTCAGTAGTAGTAAATGGCATACCAAAAGGATAACCATTTATAAAAATCTTTTGCATATCTTTTATACTTAAATTTTTATCTAGTTTAATTTTGCTTTCTATATTGTAAAGTTCTAAAGCATCTAAAAATGCCAAATCTGCTTCGGGATTTACCATTACAACATTTGCAACAAATTTGTCTTTATTTATATCTTCAATAGCAACCTTTTTACTACCTTGAACTACATGATAATTTGTTATAATTAAATTTGACCCCTCAACTTTAAAGCCTGTGCCTGTGCCACTTGATGTTATAATTTTGTAAATATAGTTTTTATAATTTATCATCTACTTAAACCTTGAAATATTGATAATGCAATAACAGCAATAAAAATAGCTAAAGAAAAGGCATATAGATAGTTCCAACTCTTTTGGAAAAATACTCCTAAAAAACTACTATTTAACTCTTTGTTATAGAGTTTGTTAAATAATTTAATTAATTTTGAAGATGCCTCTTTGGGCTTTTTCCCAGATATTTTAACTAAACAGTTCTCTATCTCTCTTTTATAAACACTACTTAAGTTATAGTTGTAAATAAGCTTCAAAAAAACGGTTTGAAGGTAATAAGATATTGCAAAGTAATTAGCATCTTTTTCATATTTTTGAAGAGTTTCTATGCTCTTTTCAAGCCTATCTTTTATAATATCTTCAGAACTAAAAAATAGCATAGATGTAAATAACTCAGTATGATATAAATTTGATAAAAGCTCCTCTTTTGATAAATTGGCTATTTCATCTATTTGCTCTTTAGCTTTTAATATTCTATAATCAAAATCTAAATCGCCATCATACATTACTCTAATACTCTTAATTATATCATATTGTAAATATCCATTTAAGTATGGCATATTAGATAACTTAAGTAGAGAAATTACTCCAATATCCCAGCAATATGCATCCTTTTGTTTCTCTTTAAAGTATAATGAGTAATCTTTATACTCTTTTATAACTCTTTTTATTTCTCTATATACCTCTTCTTGCTCTTTTTGAGTTAAATGCTTTACTTTTGGCTCTTTAAGAAATTTTGCATTATATTTTTTTATAAATTCATTAGCATACTCATCTGCTAAAAAAGTAACATCTTTTATTAAATTATAAATTTTAATTGGCTTACATAGATCTAAAGGCGCACTATATGATATCTCTAACTTATCTTCATTTAACTCAATATAAGCTAAATCAAAATATGAAAAATTAACCTCTTCTACTCTTCTTAGTAATGCTACTACATTGGTATTTTTATCTATCTTTAAAAAAGGAATATATAGTCTAAATTCACTATTTGTTATATCTATATTAATCTCTATAGAACCATGCATTTGAGATATTTTTATATCATCTTTTTTATCTATTTTTTTTAAAATATCTCTATTTATATAGTTAATAACAGCAATAATAGCCTCTTTATACTCTTTGTTATCAAATTTCTCTTCTGCTATTTCCCAAAATTTTTCACTAATTACAGGCTCTTTTATACTTGCTAATGGTTTTTTATAAATTGGTAAAAATTCACTCATACTTAAAGTTTAAACCTCAATTTTTTAATTTATTATACCGTAATAAAATAATAAAGATTAAAATATACTCTATTTTTGGAGTAAGCTAAATTTTATTTTCTATTAGAATTATGATATTTTAACTCTCTTTAAAGAGTATAAAAGTATGATTTTATCACTTGGCAAAGAGAAAAAAAGAGTTTTTTCAAAAAAAGTAATTAGTTTAATAATTATTTAAGGTTCAAGTGAATATAATTGCACTCACATTTTAAATGTGGCAATTATTTTAATAGTTGCTGGTGTAGCTCAGTTGGCTAGAGCAGCTGATTTGTAATCAGCAGGTCGCGGGTTCGAGTCCCATCACCAGCTCCATATTTTATCAGTGTTTGACCAGTAAAAGATATTGGGTGAGATACTCAAGTGGCCAACGAGGGCAGACTGTAAATCTGCTGGCTTTCGCCTTCGGAGGTTCGAATCCTCCTCTCACCACCACTATCAAAACTGCGGGTGTAGCTCAGCTGGCTAGAGCCCTTGCCTTCCAAGCAAGTTGTCGCCGGTTCGAATCCGGTCACCCGCTCCATAAACTGGGAGCTGAGTTTTACTTACTATATTTGTTATTTAGTATAGCAACTACTCAATCCTAAACTAGTCAATCACTATATATTAATATTTATACTTTTATACTATTTTATTTATATAGTATTAAATTGTAAATATTTTGCCCAGATAGCTCAGGGGCAGAGCACTTCCTTGGTAAGGAAGAGGTCGGCGGTTCAAATCCGCTTCTGGGCTCCAGAGTTATGGCGTGATGGACAGGAGTTTAACTTAAGAGTTAAAGTCTTGTCCATCTGCTTTGGGCATTTTGTCTAATATTAGAGGTTCCCTTAAGTATTTTAAGGTATAATGCCACCCGTAATTTAAAACAAGCTAGGAGAAACAAATGGCTAAAGAAAAATTTGAACGTACCAAACCACACGTAAATATCGGTACAATCGGTCACGTTGACCATGGTAAAACAACATTAACTGCAGCAATTACAGCTGTTCTTGCAACTAAAAATGAATCTGCATTTATGGATTATGATCAAATCGATAATGCTCCTGAAGAGAGAGAAAGAGGTATTACAATTGCTACTTCTCACGTTGAGTATGAAACAGATACAAAACACTATGCTCACGTTGACTGTCCAGGACACGCAGACTATGTTAAAAATATGATTACTGGTGCTGCTCAAATGGATGGTGCTATCTTAGTTATTGCAGCAACTGATGGTCCTATGGCGCAAACTAGAGAGCATATTCTTTTATCTCGCCAAGTTGGTGTTCCATACATCGTTGTATTCTTAAACAAAGAAGATCAATTAGATGATGAAGATAAAGAAGAGATGCTAGAATTAGTTGAAATGGAAGTTAGAGAACTTCTTTCTGAGTATGATTTCCCAGGTGATGATACTCCAATTGTAGCAGGTTCTGCATTCCAAGCATTAGAAGAAGCTAAAAAAGGTGAATTAGGACCATGGTCTGAAAAAATCTTAAAACTTATGGAAGAGGTTGATACATATATCCCAACTCCAGAGAGAGATACAGATAAAGATTTCCTAATGCCAATTGAAGATATCTTCTCTATTCAAGGAAGAGGAACAGTTGTTACTGGTAAAATTGAAAGAGGTAAAATCTGCGTTGGTGAAGAGGTAGAAATTGTAGGTATTAGAGATACTCAAAAAACTACTGTAACTGGTGTAGAGATGTTTAGAAAAGAGATGGATTGTGGTGAAGCTGGTGATAATGCTGGTGTATTACTTAGAGGAACAGCTAAAGAAGATGTTCAAAGAGGTATGGTTCTTTGTAAGCCAGGTTCAATCACTCCTCATACTAAGTTTGAAGCAGAAGTTTATGTTTTAACTAAAGAAGAGGGTGGAAGACACACTCCATTCTTTAACAACTATAGACCACAATTCTATGTAAGAACAACAGATGTTACTGGTTCTGTAACTCTACCAGAGGGAACAGAAATGGTTATGCCAGGTGATAATGTTAAAATTAATGTTGAATTAATTAACCCAATTGCACTAGAAGATGGAACAAGATTCGCTATCCGTGAAGGTGGTAGAACTGTTGGTGCTGGTGTTGTAACTAAAATCATTGAATAATTTTAAGTAGCACTTTGTGCTACATCATATATTGGAGATAAGATGAGAGAAACAGTTCATCTAGGTTGTGAAGAGTGCACAAGAAGAAACTATCACACAACTAAGAATAAAAGAAACACTACAGAAAAACTTGAATTAAAAAAGTATTGTAAGTGGTGTAAAAAACATACTGTTCATAAAGAGATGAAGCTTTAAGCTTATATTCTTTATGAATATATTTTAGGCCAATAGCTCAGTTGGTAGAGCACTGGTCTCCAAAACCAGGTGTCGGGGGTTCGAGTCCCTCTTGGCCTGCCATAAAAGGTAAAAAAATGAGCAAAGTTATAAATTTTATCAAAAGTTCGAGAATTGAGTTAGATAAAGTTATTTTTCCAACAAAAGTTCAAGTTAAACAAGCTTTTATTGCTGTTGTAATTGTTGTTGCAGTAATTGCTGCATATTTAGCATTAGTAGATGCGCTAATGTCTGTAGTTGTTAAAAACTCTTTAGGGGCATAATTTATGGCACATCAATGGTATGCAATTCAAACCTATGCAGGTAGTGAAAGAGCAGTTAAAAGAGCAATTGAACAGATGGCTATTGACTATAACTTAGAAGATAGAATTGAACAAATTGTTGTTCCAACTGAAGAGGTTATAGAAGTAAAAAATGGTGAAAAAAAGATAACTGAGCGTTCACTTTACTCAGGTTATGTATTTGCACATATAGATTTAGATACTTCACTTTGGCATAAGATTCAATCATTGCCCAAAGTATCTAGATTTATAGGTGAACAAAAGACACCTACTCCTCTAAACCAATCAGATATTGATGTTATTTTAGAGAAAATGGAGCATAAAGCTCCTCCTCGTCCAAAAATTGATTTTGAAAAAGGTGAAAGTGTTCGTATTATAGAAGGACCTTTTGCTAACTTTACTGGCATTGTCGAAGAGTATGATTTAGATCATGGCAAGTTAAAGTTAAATGTATCAATTTTTGGTAGAAATACACCAGTAGAAATTCTCTATTCACAAGTAGAGAAAATTATCTAAATTTAATAAAAGGAAAATGAAATGGCTAAAAAAGTAGCTGAAAAATTTAAGCTAATGATTCCAGCAGCTCAAGCAAATCCATCACCACCAGTAGGTCCAGCACTTGGACAAAGAGGTGTTAATATTATGGAGTTTTGTAAGGCTTTTAATGAAAAAACAAAAGATAAAGCAGGATTTAAAATTCCTGTTGAGATTACAGTTTACACAGATAGAAGTTTCACATTTGTAACTAAGCAACCACCAGCAACTGATTTAATTATGAAAGAAGCTGGTATTAAAAAAGGTAGTGATAATCCACTATTAAATAAAGTTGCTAAATTAACAAAAGAGCAAATTTTAAAAATTGTTGATTTAAAAATTGAAGACCTAAATACTAACGACAGAGAACAAGCAGCAAAAATTATTGAAGGCTCTTGTAGAAGTATGGGTATTGAGGTAGAAGGTTAATCCTAACCACGGATTTAAAACAGTGGGAGCAAATATAACGCGGAGATAAAAATGGCAAAAAAGATAAGCAAAAGAAAACAAGCACTATTAGCAAAAATTGATAAAGAGAAAAATTACTCTATAGAAGAGGCAGTTAAGACTATTAAAGATCTTAAATCTGCTAATTTTGATGAAACTGTTGAAATAGCATTAAACTTAAATGTTGATCCAAGACATGCAGATCAAATGATTAGAAGTTCAGTTGTATTACCTCATGGAACAGGAAAAACTGTAAAAGTTGCAGTTTTTGCAAAAGGTGATAAAATAGATGAAGCAAAAGAAGCTGGTGCTGATTTAATTGGTAATGACGAGCTATTAGCAGAAATTCAAAATGGAAACATTAATTTTGATGTAGTTATAGCAACACCAGATATGATGGGTGTATTAGGTAGAGTTGCTAGAATTTTGGGACCAAAAGGTATGATGCCTAACCCAAAAACAGGAACAGTAACACCAAATGTTGCAGAAGCAGTTAAAAATGCAAAAGGTGGACAAGTTAACTTTAGAACAGATAAAAAAGGTAATATCCACGCTGGTATTGGTAAGGTAAGTTTTGATGAAAATCAAATCAAAGAGAACCTAGAAACATTTATTACTAAAATAAATAGATTAAAACCAGCTAGTGCAAAAGGTAGATATATTACTAGTGGTGCTTTATCTTTAACTATGAGTCCATCTGTTAATTTAGATACAACTGAATTAATGGATTTAAAGTAATTTTAATTAGAAATATATAAATTTATTTAATCTTAGGCTGAAGATAAAAGGGGTCGCAAGACTTAAAATAAGTTTAACTTCTCTTAAAATATTTTAAGAGCCCTTTTTGAGAGGTCTGAAAGGAGAAAAAATGACAAGAGCAGAAAAAGAGCAACTTGTAGCTGAGCTTACAACTGCTTTTTCAGAGTCAAATGCAATTGTAGTTTGTGATTACAAAGGTATGACTTGTCATGAGCTAGAAGCTGTTCGTCAAATGGCGGCACAAAATGATGCTCATGTAAGAGTTGTTAAAAACTCTCTTGCAATGTTGGCTATGAAAAATGCTGGTATCGATGACTTAGAGCTTAAAGATACCAACCTTGTTGTGTGGGGCGAAGATCAAATCTCTACTTGTAAAACTGCTGATAAAGCAGCTACAGAGTTTAAGAGTTTTGAACTTAAAGCCGGTGCGCTAGAAGGTAAAGCAGTTGAGTTAGCAACAATTAATGCTATGGCTAAATTACCAAGCCGTGATGAGCTTATTGGTATGCTTCTTAATGTTTGGCAAGCTCCAATTAGAAACTTTACAATTGGACTTGATGCATTAAGAAAGAAAAAAGAAGAAGAGGCGTAATTTAATAATTACAAATTTAAAATAAATTAAAAAATAAAAGGATTGTAAATGGCAATTTCTAAAGAAGATGTATTAGAGTATATCTCTGGTTTAACTGTATTAGAGCTTTCTGAGCTAGTAAAAGAGTTTGAAGAAAAATTTGGTGTATCTGCACAAGCAACTGTAGTTGCAGCTGCTGGTGCTGCTGATGCTGGTGCTGCTGCTGATGAGCAAACAGAATTTAATGTTGTTCTTACAGCTGCAGGAGCTAAGAAGATTAATGTTATTAAAGCAGTTCGTGCAATTACTGGTCTTGGTCTTAAAGAGGCTAAAGCTGCAGTTGAAGAGACTCCATCTGTTATTAAAGAGGGTGTATCTAAAGAAGAAGCTGAAGAGCTTAAAAAACAACTTGAAGAAGCTGGTGCATCTGTTGAGCTTAAATAAGCTCAACATTGCATTTTGAAATGTATAGATTTACAAATAAGTCATTATAGTATAATAATGATTTATTTGTGTATCACAAGTGATAAAGCTTTTACTGGGGAGTATTGCTTTTAGCTATATTTAAGTTTATTAAATATATTATCTATTTTAAGGGCTAAAAATAGTCAATTAATATTTTTAGCAATCATAGTTGCCTATTTTTAGCCCTTAGTAGGCTATTACTCCCCTATTTAACGCAAGTTATCAAGCACAAACACTTATATAAGGTTGAAAAATGCTAAACTCCCTACATTCTGGAAGCAGACTTAGAATTGATTATTCAAAAACACCAAGAGAGATAGAGATTCCAAATCTATTACAATTACAACAAAGTAGTTATGACCAATTTTTAATGGCATATGCAAAAGATAGGTCGCAAAGTATTATGGAAAAGACATTTAAAGCAGCTTTTCCAATTCATGACCAACAAAATAGAATTACATTAGAGTATCGTGGCAGTGAAGTTATATTGCCTAAATATACAGTTAGAGAGTGTATGGATAGAGGTATTACCTATTCAGTTTCTCTAAAATTAAATATTGGTTTAATAATTTGGAACAGAGATGAAAAAACAGGTGAAAAACTAGATATAAAAGAAGAGAAGAGTCAAAATATCTATGTTAGAGATATTCCGTTAATGACTGATAGAACATCATTTGTTGTAAATGGTGTTGAGAGAGTAATTGTAAATCAATTACATAGAAGTCCAGGTGTTATCTTTAAGGTAGATGAATCTAATACTACAGCACATAAACTTATCTATTCAGCTCAAATTATTCCTAATCGTGGAAGTTGGTTGTATTTTGAGTATGATGCAAAAGATATTTTATTTGTTAGAATAAATAAAAGAAGAAAGATACCTGCTACTATTTTCTTAAGAGCAATAGGATATACAAAAGAGGATATTATAAAAATATTCTATCCTACACAAGAGATTATTGTAAAAAATAATCGCTTCTTAGTTAAATTTGACCCAAGCCGTTTAAAGGGTAGAGCAGAGCAAGATATTAAAGATGCTAATGGAAATATCGTTGTAGCAGCTGGTAAAAGATTGACTAAAAAGAAATTAGAGCAGCTTCAAGCTGATGGATTAGAGTGGTTAGAGTATCCTCTTGAAACATTAATGGAGAGATATCTATCTAAACCAATTATTGATAGTGAAACTGGTGAAGTAATTTTTGATTCAGTTTCTCAACTTGATGAAAATAAATTAAAAAAGATTATTGAATTAGGAATTGATAAATTTGAAATTGCTGATGATTTGGCACCACAAAGTGATGCTTCAATAATTAAATCTTTTGCTGCAGAGCAAGAGAGTTTAAGACTTCTTCGCCAAAGTGAAGAGATAGATGATGAAAATACACTAGCAACAATTCGTGTGCATAAAGTTATGCGCCCAGGTGAGCCAGTAACACCAGAGGCAGCAAAAGAGTTTTTAAGACAACTATTCTTTGATCCAGAGAGATATGACTTAACAGAAGTTGGTCGTATGAAGATGAATCATAAGTTAGACTTAAATGTTCCTGAGTATTTAACTGTATTAACAAACCAAGATATAATAGAAACTATAAAATATTTAATTAAAGTTAAAAAAGGAATTGGTCATATTGATGATAGAGATCACCTTGGTAACAGAAGAATTAGAGCTATTGGTGAGCTTTTAGGTAATGAGTTGCACAATGGTTTAATTAAGATGCAAAAAGCAATCAGAGATAAAATGACTACTATTAGTGGTGCAATAGAAGATTTAATGCCTCACGATTTAGTAAACTCTAAAATGATTACAAATACAATATTAGAGTTCTTCTCAAGTGGTCAATTATCTCAATTTATGGATCAAACAAACCCATTAAGTGAAATTACACATAAAAGAAGACTTTCAGCTCTTGGAGAAGGTGGATTAGTAAAAGAGCGTGCTGGTTTTGAAGTGCGTGATGTTCACCCAACTCACTATGGAAGAATTTGTCCAATTGAAACACCAGAAGGGCAAAATATTGGTCTTATTAACACACTAGCTTCTTATGCAAAAGTTAATGAACACGGTTTTATAGAAGCGCCATATAAAGTTGTAAAAGATAGACAAGTTACAGATGAAATTGTCTATATTACAGCAACTCAAGAAGAGGATAAAGTAATTGCACCAGCTTCTACAAAAGTAGATGAAAATGGCTATATAGTTGATGAATTAATTGAAGCAAGATTAAATGGAAATATTGGATTACAAGACTCAAGTAAAGTTAGTTTAATTGACTTGGCTCCAACAATGGTTAGTGGTGCAGCTGCTAGTTTAATTCCATTCTTAGAACACGATGATGCAAACCGTGCATTGATGGGTTCAAATATGCAACGCCAAGCAGTGCCTCTAATTTGGACAGAAGCTCCAATGGTAGGAACTGGTATGGAAGCAGTTGCTGGTCGTGATGCTTGGGAAGCAATTAAAGCAAAAAGAGCTGGTAGAATTGAAAAGGTAGATTCTGAAAATATCTACATAATTGGTGAAGATGAAAATGGTGTATTTATTGACCACTATAAATTAGAAAAAAATATTAGAACAAACCAAAATACAGCATTTCACCAAGTTCCAATTGTAAATGAGGGACAAATTGTTCAAAAAGGTGAAGTAATTGCTGATGGTCCAAGTATTGATAAAGGTGAGTTAGCTCTTGGTAAAAATATTAGAGTTGCATTTATGCCTTGGCATGGGTATAACTACGAGGATGCAATAATTCTTTCTGAAAAATTAATTCGTGAAGATGCCTTTACTTCTCTTCATATTTACGAAAAAGAGGTAGAAGCTAGAGAGATTAAACATGGAACAGAAGAGATAACAAGAGCTTTACCAAATGTTAGAGAAGATGAATTAACACACCTTGACGAGAGTGGTATTGTAAAAATTGGAACATATGTAAAACCAGGTATGATACTAGTTGGTAAAGTTAGTCCTAAAGGCGAGATTAAACCAACTCCAGAAGAGAGATTATTAAGAGCGATTTTTGGAGATAAAGCAGGTCATGTTGTAAATAAATCTCTATATGCACCAGCTTCAATGGAGGGTGTTGTAGTAGATGTAAAAATATTTACTAAAAAAGGTTATCCTAGAGATTCAAGAGCTCAAAAAGCTTATGAAGAAGAGAAAGCAAGAGCAGAAAAAGAGCATCATGAGAGCCTATTAATGATAGACCAAGAAGAGGTTTTACAAATTATCTCTTATCTATCTAATCAAGAGTTAGCTCAAGATGCAACAGTTGAAGACCAACTATTTAAAGCTGGAACTAAAGTTCCAAAAGAGGTAATAGAAAATGTCAACCGTTTTGCGCTTAGAGGACTTGTGCAATCTTACTCTAAAGAGGTTCAAAAAGAGTATGACAGATTAAAAAATAGCTTCTTAAGTCAAAAGAAAAAGTTAAAATTAGAGCATGAAGAGAAGTTAGCAATTTTAGATAAAGATGATATTTTACCAAATGGCGTTACAAAAATTGTAAAAGTATATGTTGCAACTAAGCGTAAAATAAAAGTTGGTGATAAAATGGCAGGGCGTCATGGAAACAAAGGTATTGTATCAAATATTGTTCCAGAGATTGATATGCCATATATGGAAGATGGCACACCAGTAGAGTTAATTCTAAACCCTCTGGGAGTTCCATCTCGTATGAATATTGGGCAAATTCTTGAAGTTCATTTAGGTTTAATTGGTAAAAAACTAGGTGAACAAATTCAAGATATATTTAATAAAAATCAAAAAGATTTTGTAAAAGAGTTGCGCTCAAAAATGAAAGAGATTGCAGATACTGCAAAACTTATGAAAGCAAAAGCAGAGCTTGATACAATTAGTGATGAAAAATTAATAGAGTATGCAAGAGATTGGAGTAAGGGTGTTAAATTTGCTGTTACTCCTTTTGAATCTGTTAATGAAGAGGAGTTTGCAAAACTATTTGAGTTAGCAAAAATGGAGAGTGATGGTAAAACAACACTTTATGATGGAAGAACTGGTGAAAAGATGAAAGAGCGTGTAAATGTTGGATATATGTATATGCTTAAACTGCATCACTTAGTTGATGAAAAAGTTCATGCTCGTTCAACTGGTCCATACTCTTTAGTTACGCAACAACCAGTTGGTGGTAAAGCACTATTTGGTGGTCAGAGATTTGGTGAGATGGAAGTTTGGGCATTAGAAGCATATGGTGCTTCACATGTTCTAAAAGAGATGCTTACAATTAAATCTGATGATGTTGAAGGTCGTTCACGCGCATATCGTGCTATTACACAAGGAGAGTCAGTTCCAGCATCTGGAATTCCAGAAACAATGTTTGTTTTAACAAAAGAGTTACAAGCTTTAGGGCTTGATGTTGAGCTTTATACAAAGAAAGAAGAGGGTGAAGATGAGCAATAGTTACTTAGAAAATTTAGTTCCAATAGATTTAAACAATCAAGAACGCCCAAAAGATATTGAGGCATTAAGACTTCGTGTAGCATCTCCAGAGAGAGTATTATCATGGAGTTATGGTGAAGTTAAAAAACCAGAAACAATTAACTATAGAACTTTAAAACCAGAGAGAGATGGACTATTTTGTGCAAAAATCTTTGGACCAATTAGAGATTATGAGTGCCTTTGTGGTAAATATAAGAAGATGCGCTATAAAGGTGTAGTTTGTGAAAAGTGTGGTGTTGAAGTAACAAGCTCAAAAGTAAGAAGAAGCAGAATGGGGCATATTGAATTAGTAGCTCCAGTTGCTCATATATGGTATGTAAATTCGCTTCCAAGCCGTATAGGAACTCTACTTAATGTAAAAATGAAAGATTTAGAGCGTGTTTTATATTATGAAGCATATATTGTAAAAAATCCTGGTGATGCTTGTTATGATAGCAATGGTGAAAATCCAGTAGCAAAATATGATGTTTTAAATGAAGAGCAGTATCAGCACCTAAGTAAATACTTTGCTCATACTGGCTTTGATGCTAGAATGGGTGGCGAGGTAGTAAAAGAGCTTTTAGCTGAGCTTGATTTAGTTGAGATTATGCTTCAACTAAAAGAGGATATTAAAAATACTCGTGCAGTTGCTAAGAAAAAAACAATTATAAAAAGATTAAAAGTAATTGAAGCATTTTTAGATTCAGACAATCGCCCAGAGTGGATGATGCTTACATATTTGCCTGTTCTTCCACCAGATTTAAGACCACTAGTAAGCCTTGATGGTGGTAAATTTGCAGTTTCTGATGTAAATGACTTATATAGAAGAGTAATCAATAGAAATCAGCGTTTAAAAAGATTGGTAGAGCTTAATGCACCAGAAATTATTGTTCGAAACGAAAAGAGAATGCTTCAAGAGTCTGTTGATGCACTATTTGATAATGGTCGTCGTGGAAACTCTGTAAAGGGTGCAAATAAAAGACCTCTTAAATCTCTTAGTGAAATAATAAAAGGTAAGCAAGGTAGATTTAGACAAAACTTGCTTGGTAAAAGGGTTGATTTTAGTGGGCGTTCTGTAATTATTGTTGGACCAGATTTAAAGATGGATCAATGTGGATTACCTAAAAAAATGGCGTTAGAGCTATTTAAACCACATCTAATGGCTAAATTAGAGGATAAAGGTTTTGCTTCAACTCTAAAAGCTGCTAAAAAGATGATTGAACAACAAACTGATGAAGTTTGGCAATGTCTTGAAGAGGTAGTTGATAGTTATCCAGTGTTATTAAACCGTGCGCCATCACTACATAAATTATCAATTCAGGCGTTCCACCCAAAATTGATTGATGGTAAAGCAATTCAACTTCATCCATTAGTTTGTGCTGCATTTAATGCCGATTTCGATGGGGATCAAATGGCAGTGCATGTGCCACTTTCAGATGAAGCAATTGCAGAAGCAAAAATTTTAATGTTAAGTTCAATGAATATCTTACTACCAGCATCAGGTAGGGCAATTGCAGTTCCATCACAAGATATGATTTTAGGACTTTACTATCTAACACTTGAAAAAGATGAAGTAAAAGGTGAGCATAAACTATTTACAAATATTGATGAAATTAAAATTGCAATTGAGCAAGATGTTTTAGACTTAAATGCAAGAGTTAGAACTATTGTTAATGGTAAACTTATTACAACAACAGCAGGAAGAATTATACTAAAATCTATTATTCCTGATTTTGTTCCAGAACACTACTGGAATAAAGTTATGAAGAAAAAAGATATTGCTGATTTAGTTGATTATATCTATAAAATTAAAGGTGTAAGTTTAACAGCAGAATTTTTAGATGATTTAAAAGATTTAGGTTTTGAATTTGCTACAAAAACAGGTGTTTCTATCTCAATTGATGATATCAAAACACCAGAAACAAAAGGGAAAATTGTTGCTGAAACTAAAAAACAAGTTGTTGAAATTCAAAAACAATATAGTGCAGGTCTATTAACAGAGCAAGAGAGATACAATAAAATTATTGATGTTTGGACAGATGCCAATAACAAAATTGCTGAAGAGTTAATGAAACTTATTAAAGAAGACAAAGGTGGATTTAACTCAGTATATATGATGGCAGATTCAGGTGCTAGGGGTTCTGCATCTCAAATTAGACAACTCTCTGGTATGCGTGGACTTATGGCAAAATCAAGTGGTGAGATTATTGAAACGCCAATTATCTCAAGTTTCCGTGAAGGGCTAAATGTTCTTGAATTCTTTATTTCAACGCACGGTGCAAGAAAAGGTCTTGCCGATACAGCATTAAAAACAGCAAATGCGGGATACTTGACAAGAAAATTAATTGATGTTGCACAAAATATAAAAGTTGTTATGGAAGATTGTGGAACTCATGAGGGTATGGAAGTTACAGATATTGTTGTTGGTAATGAGCTAATTGAAACAATTGCAGATAGAGCATATGGTAGAGTTTTAATAAAAGATGTAATTGATCCAATCAACAATGAAATATTGCTTCCAAGTGGAACATTAATTGGTGAAGTTGAAGCAAAATTGCTTAATGAATCAATGGTTCAATCAGTAACAATTAGAGGTGCATCAACTTGTAAAGTTACAAAAGGTATTTGTGCAAAATGTTATGGTTTAAATATGGCTGAAAACCGTCTTGTAAAACCAGGTGAAGCAATTGGTGTTATTGCAGCTCAATCTATTGGAGAGCCTGGAACTCAGCTTACTCTTAGAACATTCCACACAGGTGGTGCCGCAACAGCAGGTAAAGAGGAACGCCAAGTAGTTGCAACAAAAGAGGGCTTTATTAGATACTATAACTTAAATACTTATAAAAGAAAAGATGGTGCAGAGATTGTTGCAAACAGAAGAAATGCGGGAATTTTGTTAGTTGAGCCAAAAATTAAAGCACTATTTGATGGTAAATTGAGTATTAAAAATACACACGATGAAATTATTTTAACTCTAACAGGTAAAAAAGATACTAAAGAGTATAAATTAAGAAAAAATGATGTATCTAAAGCTATTGAGTTAGCAGGTGTTTCAGGGAATATTGAAGGTAAACTATTTATCTCAAAAGAAGATGGACAAGAGCTTAAAAAAGATGACTCTATTGCAGATGTAATTAAAGAGAGTTGGTCAATTCCACTTCATATTCCATATGCAAGTGAACTAAAAGTAAAAGATGGAATGCCAGTAACTCAAGTAGTTAAAGCAGATGCAAAAGGAACTATTCACTACTTCTTATTAGAGGGTGATTATTTAGAGTCAAAAGTAGATATTAAAGCAGATGAAGAGGTAACTCAAAAAGGTCTATTTGCAGTAATTGTAGATAAAGAGAATCGCCAAGCAGCAAGACACTATATTGCAAGAGGCTCAATTGTAGTTGCTGGCGCTGGTAGCACAGTTGAAAAAGGTGAAGTTATCTGTAACCCTAAAAATAAATCGCAAGTTGTAATAGCAGAGTGGGATCCATACTCTGATCCAATTATTGCAAATACCAGCGGAACTGTTAAGTTTGAAGATATAATTCCTGGTGTTACAGCATCTGAGCAATTTGATGAAATTACAGGTGAAACAAGATTAACGCTAAATGAATATATTGCAACAACATATAAACCAACAATAATATTAGCTACAGAAGATGGTGAAATTATTAAGTATCCACTAGAACCTAAAACAACAATTTATGTTCAAGAAGGTAGTCAGGTTCATGAAGCAGATATTTTAGCTAAAAAAGCAAAAGAGGCTATTAAATCTAGCGATATTACTGGAGGTCTTCCAAGAGTTAGTGAACTATTTGAGGCAAGACGCCCTAAAGATATTGCACTAATTGCTAAAATTGATGGAACTATTCGCTTTGGTAAAATGATTCGTGGAAAAGAGCGTTTATATATTGTAAATGGCGAAAAAGAGGTAGAGTATATTGTTGATAAAGGTAAAGAGATATTAGTTCGTGAAGGTGATTATGTTCATGCAGGAGAACATTTAACAAATGGTGTTGTCTCAAGCCACGATTTACTAGAAGCACTTGGTGAAAAAGCGCTTTATGAGCATATTGTTTCAGAAGTTCAACAAGTATATCGTCGTCAAGGTGTTAATATTGCAGATAAACATATTGAGATTGTTGTTTCTCAAATGTTAAGACAAGTTAAAATTGTTGATAGTGGTGATACTAAATTTATCGAAGGCGATTTAATCTCTCGTGTTAGATTTATTGAAGAGAATGAAAAAATTCTAAATAGAGGTGGTCGTCCAGCTATTGCTGAGCCAGTTTTAGTTGGTATTACTAGAGCAGCAGTTGGTGCAGATAGTATTATTTCAGCTGCTTCATTCCAAGATACAACAAAAGTTCTTACTTCTGCTTCAATTGCAGGTGCAGTTGATAGATTAGAAGATTTAAAAGAGAATGTTGTAATTGGTCGTTTAGTGCCAGTTGGAACAGGAATGCTAGAGAATAAAAACATAATTTTAAATCATATAGAAGAGAGTGAAGATGAGTAAAACTCTCATCTTCTGATATAAAGTTATTTGCACTTATTAAGCTACTATTTTAATAACTAAAAATATCTATTAAAAAATAATATAGACTAGATATACTTGGCAAATTCTTTACCATTATATAAAATAACTATAAGAACTTAATATATATTTTAGTTCCACTATTTAGCTTAGATTCTATTTTAAACTCTCCACCAAGTAGATCAATACTATTTTTAACAATCGCTAAGCCAAGCCCAAAGCCTTCTATTGATTTGTTTCTTGATTTATCTACTCTATAAAATCTATTGGTAATTTTAGATAGCTCCTCTTTTGCTATGCCTATACCTTCATCTTTTATAGTAAAATTAATGCCATTTTTTTGATATAAAGATATATAAATATTGCTATTTTTTGTGCTATATTTTATGGCATTATCTATTAGATTATTAAAAATAGCCTCTAGCAAAACTTGGTTTGAGTAGCTTTGTATATGCTCTAAAGGCTCTATATGAAGGGTTATATTTTTCTCTTCTAACATAGAGTCAAACTTCTCTATGCAATTTAATAAAATAGTATCAAAAGTGCATAATCTAAAGGTTGAAGCGATATTCTCTTTTGTATATCTACTAAGCAAAAGAAGATTATTAATAATTGCTTCTAACTGCATGGTTTGTTTTAAAACGCTCTCTAAAGCCTCTTTATACTCCTTTGCTTCTCTATTTTTTTTAAGAGCCACTTCTATTTTGCCTCTAATAACAGTAAGTGGTGTTTTAAGCTCGTGAGAGAGATCGCTATTAAATCTATCTAAATTTGCCACACCCTCTTGAATTCTCTCTATCATAGTATTAAAAGAGTCTATTAAATCAATTATTTCACTACTAGCTTTTGGCATATCTATTTTTCTTTGAAAGTTATGAATGCTAATGTTTTTTGCACTTTTTGTTAAAGTTTTAATTGGTAAAAGCACTCTATCTATAAGCTTAGATGCTACAATAAGCAAAACTAAAAGCAACAGAGGCACTAATACCAAAAGAGTATCATCTAAATTCTCTATTTTATTATCAATATTGCTTTTATAAACAATAACTTTATAATTTTTATCATTTAAAATATAGATAGCATCTATTGCTTCATCATTTTTGCTATTTTGAAATGTATAAAAGCTCTTTTTTCTATTTAAAAGTTTTTTAGTAGGAAAATTTTTGGATTTATAAAGAAGTTTTTTATCTTTATAAACTATAAATTCAATATTTTTAGATTTTAAATCTTTATAATCACTACTTTTTATCTCCTCTAAAATCTCTTTAGCTTGGTAGTCTAAAGAGCTTTTAATATTACTATTAATAGAGTTATTTAAAATATATCGAAACGACAAACTAAAAAGTAAAATTATTATAAAAATAATACCACCAAACCAAAGTAAAGCTTTACTTTTTAAACTACTGCTCTTCAATTTTATACCCCAAATTTCTATAACTTTTAATTAAATCTTTGCCAAGTTTACTGCGTAGTCTATAGATAGTAGCCTCTATTGTATTGCTATTTATAAACTCTTCACTTCCCCAAAGTTGGCTCTCTATCATCGCTTTTGATAGTATTGAATTTTTGTTTTTTACCAATAGTAGTAACAGTTCATACTCTTTTGCCCTTATATTTATATTTTTAGCATTTTTAAGCACACTTTTTGTAGTTAAATCAATGCTTATATCAGCAATTTCAATAGTGTTTGCTCCTTTACTAAAACCTCTTCTATAAAGTGCAATTAATCTTGCTTCTAACTCTTCTATAGAAAATGGCTTTGCTAAATAGTCATCTGCTCCTACTTGTAACCCTTGCACCTTATCTTGAACCTCACCTTTGGCACTTAGCATTAAAACAGGTGTGTTAATCTCTTTTATTCTAATACGCTCTAAAAGCTCTATACCGCTAAGCGAGGGTAGCATCCAATCTAAGATAATTACATCATAAGAGTTCATAGTGGCTAAATACTCTCCATCTAAGCCATCTAAGGCAATATCAACACAATGCTTAGCCTCTTGCAAAGCTTGTTTTAAAAACGATACTATATCTTTATCATCTTCTATTAATAATATCTTCATAAAATCTTAGCCTTATCATTTTTGTATCATTTTCATAGCATATTATAACATTATTAAATTGTAAGGGGTTTTTGATGTTAGATAATACCACACTCTTTTTACTAATAAACTCTTATGCAGGTAAAAGTGCAACCTTAGATTTTATAGGGGTTGTAATTGGTGAGTATATGCCATTTCTTTTTATTGCTGTAGAGGTTTATTTATACTTTTTTGCAAAAAGAAAAATAGAAGCACTCTTAGCCTTTTATAGTGTGCTTATAGCACTTTTATTAAACCAAATAATTGCTCTTTTTTACTTTCATAATCGCCCGTTTATGGATGGTATAGGCATCGTGTTGAAGCCTCATATAGCAGAAAGCTCTTTTCCATCTGATCATACTACATTTATGTTTGCAATTATATGGAGCTTATTGTTATATAAAAATAGTAGAAAATATGCATATATTTTATTTCCACTTGGAATAATTGGTGGTTTTTCAAGGGTTTTTATGGGTATTCACTATCCATATGATATTGTAGGTGGAATAGTTAGTGGTTTTATTGGGGCATTAATTATTTATGGATTTAAAATTAAATTAACTTGGTTAAATAATTTAATTTTTAAAATAGAAAATAAAATTTTTAAAGGTAAATTATGAAAAAATTATTACTTTTACTATTGAGTGCAATAGTTTTTGCTTCTTCATATAATACCCTACAGTTAAAGAAGATAGATACACTAAATAGCAATAACAATACTTTTAAATTTGTAGTTATGGGTGATAATAGAGATGGAAACAATGTGCTTAAAAAGATAATTTCTACTATTAATAAAACAGATACAAAGTTTATTATTAACAATGGTGATTTAGTTCCAGATGGCTATAATAAAGAATTTGAGAAGTATATATCTATTATTCGTAATTTTAATAAACCTATAATAAGTGTAGTTGGAAATCATGAAATACCATGGTATGATGGTAAAAGTAATTATAAAAAGATCATGGGAAAACCTTATTTTTCTTTTACTTTTTCAAATAGCTATTTTATAGTATTAGATGATTCAAATGAAAAAGGAGTA
>Ga0256828_1000648_pt1 | contig 22896 bp, 23 predicted proteins | sample CV88metaG_FD_185993 | JGI IMG/M metagenome (GOLD analysis project Ga0256828, IMG submission 185993) | Hydrothermal vent microbial communities from East Pacific Rise, Pacific Ocean - CV88 | ecosystem: Environmental > Aquatic > Marine > Hydrothermal vents | place: Pacific Ocean: East Pacific Rise...
AGGCGGGAAGCTCTAAAGAGGCAGAGAGTATGATGAAGGGTGAGATGAAGCAGATACGAGATGGTCGAATTGACTCACTCTCTGCGATGATAATTTTGCAACGTTATTTAGCTGCACACAGATAGATTATTTCCCCAAAATATAGAGATTGTTACTCTTATCTACCTCTTGCGTGAAGCGCTCTTTTAACTCTCTGTCAAATGTCAGTATAAAGATATTTGTATGTTTAAGATGGAGTTTTTTCATCTCATTTAAGAGTTCATCATCTGCTACATCTTTGCCATGCCCACACTTTATAAAGTTAAATGAGTTGAGCGTTTTACCATAATCATAGAGATTTGCTTCCCACTCCGCACGTTTTAAGTAGAGTGAATCGGGATTTGCAGCGAGATAGATTTGTGAGTCATCTATAGTGTAGGGCTCGATAACATCATTAAAGATAGAAGCGATGGATGAGAAGTTCTCTATATCCCAAAAAAGGTAGCTTCTCTTTGCGTGAGAGGCTTTTTTCTTGTTGATCAGCTGTAATCTCTTTGTGATGTTGAAATTACTGTGTGCTGTATCATTAATGAGTAAAATAGAAGATTTAAGCTTTTGTGCATCTTCTGTTTTAAAGCCTAATATCTCTCCTAGTTCTATATAAAAATCAATATCTAAAAGTTCCTCTTGCGCTGATCCTTTTTGGTACTTTTTGAGTCGTGCAAGTTTGGCCTTTGAAAAGAGGAGGTGTACTCCCATCTTCTCGTGATTTGCATAAGCCTGTTTGACCCGAAAGAAAATATCTTTTGAATCTGTTGTATCAGGCAGAGCAATGGAGCCTCTGTACTTATACTCTATGGTGATCTTTTGTTTGTGAAGTGCCATTAGATAAGCTTAAAAAACTCTGCAGCCTCATACTCATCATCGCTGAGTTTCTCTTTTGCATAGAGTGGATCTGTTTTCATCATCTCTTTTATCTTCTCTTGACAGAAGGCAAAGAGAACTTTTTGCGCATCTTCATCATCTGCTAAAAATCCTAGACCGCTAAATTGATAGTTTGGCTCTTTTTGTTCAATACAAAACAGTGTTCCCTCACATTTCTCCTCTAAAACGTCTACAAGTTCACGATAGCTGATATTAAATTCTGTAGCATTCCAGCCAATATCTTCAAGCTTTGAGTTTGAAAACTCACTGACCCCATCACCTGTAGTGTCATCATAAGAGGCACGTGGTGTATTTACTTTGATAAGCTCCTGCCAATTTGAAAAGGCTTTGATGAGGACTCTCTCATCATCTTCAACAACTTGGTAGTTATTTCCAAGAATCTCTGCTAATGATGGCACTTTTTGAGGCATGAGTGCACTTGTCTGGGCAGGTGTATGTTTTGTTTGAAATATAAGTATCTCTTTTTCACTAAATGGTGCAAAACATATCTCCCCTTTTATATTGATCCCAAACTCTTTTTGTGAATTGATAGCAGAGAGTAGCTCTGCTCTGTTTGCAATAATAATTTCATTAAATAGATTAAATTTTTTCATAAAAATCCTTAAATTTTTTTCATATTATACATAGTTCGAGATTAAGGAAAGAGTTTTTTACTTTGTTATAAGCTATCTCTAATAAAAGTTTTACCATATCTTTAGTATAATGCGACAAATTTTTTAGAGTAAAGTCTCTAAAGCCCAAGGAAAAAATATGGCATTAAATGTTTATTATGACAAAGACACAAGTTTAGACCTGATTAAAAGTAAAGTAGTTGCAATGATCGGTTTTGGTTCTCAAGGACACGCACACGCAGAAAACCTAAGAGACAGTGGTGTTGAAGTTGTTGTTGGTTTAAGAAAAGATGGTTCATCTTGGAATAAAGCTGCTGCAAAAGGTTTTGAAGTGTTAACTGTTGGTGAAGCTACTGCAAAAGCTGATGTTGTTATGATTCTTTTACCAGATGAAAACCAAGCTGAAATCTACAAAAATGAGATCGAACCAAACCTTAAAGAGGGTGCTACTATTGCATTTGGACATGGTTTTAACATTCACTATGGTCGTATCATTCCAAGAGCTGACATCAATGTTACTATGATTGCTCCAAAAGCACCAGGTCATACTGTACGTAGCGAATTTGTTCGTGGTGGTGGTATTCCTGACCTTATCGCTGTTGATCAAGATCCTAGCGGTGAGACAAAAGCGTTAGCGCTCTCTTATGCTTCTGCAATTGGTGGTGGACGTACTGCAATTATTGAAACAACTTTCAAAGATGAGACTGAAACTGACCTTTTTGGTGAGCAAGCAGTTCTTTGTGGTGGTGTAACATCTTTAGTTCAAGCTGGTTTTGAAACATTGACTGAAGCTGGTTATGCTCCAGAGATGGCATACTTTGAGTGTCTTCACGAACTTAAACTTATCGTTGACTTGATGTTTGAGGGTGGAATCGCTGATATGAGATACTCTATCTCTAACACTGCTGAGTATGGTGACTATGTTTCTGGTAAACGTGTTATCAATGATGAGTCTAAAGCTGCTATGAAAGAGATCTTAAAAGAGATCCAAGATGGTAGATTTGCAAAAGACTTTATCTTAGAAGGTCAAGCAGGTTATCCTCGTATGAATGCTGAGCGTACAAATGCACGTGCTTCATTAATTGAGCAAACTGGTGTAAAACTTCGTGAAATGATGCCTTGGATCTCTGCAAACAAAATCGTTAACCAAGACGAAAACTAAAAAAATGATGCATTTTTTGCATCATTTTTCAGCACTATCTTCAATCTCTATCTTCAAAACAGTTTTTCTATTGTCTCTTCTCTCTTCTTATGTTTTTGCCGAGCAAAATTCGTGGGAGCTCTATCATGTAAAAATGTTTATGGAAAATGATTTGGTATCACAACAGGATTCTCAATATACCGGTGGTACAAAAGTTGATGTTGTCTATAAAATAAACAATCCAGGTGGGCTTTATAATCTTCTCTTTAGTGACGATTCTAAAACCGATCTCTTTAGAAGTTTTGCAATAGGAAGTCAAATATACACACCGGCAGATTTAACAAAAGAGGAGCCGATTTATGATGATTGGTCGTATGCTGGGTGGACCTATATTGAAGTTGGAGCGCATAAAAGTAGTGATACTGCACTTAATAGTCTTTTACTTAGGGTCGGTATTGTTGGACCATCAGCTCAAGGAAAAGAGGTTCAAACTGCAATACACAAATGGACGAATTCTCAAAGGCCACAAGGTTGGAAAAACCAACTCTATGATGAACTCGGACTTAATCTTACCTATCTCCATAAAGAGCGTTATGAGTATGAAAATCAAAAGCAACTAGGTGTCTCTTTTGTCCCCTCTGTTGAGTTGGATCTTGGAAATATATCGACTCAGGCATCTGTAGGCCTTTTTATGAGAGCCGGTTACAACGTTGCCAAAGATTTTGGAGTATCAACGATGAGTGTTGGGGGAGAGTCTGGTATTCCGGCATATAAAGCACAAAAATCAAGTCTAAAGAAGAAGTGGAGTTACAGTTTTAATATGGCATTAACGGGTGCTACAGTAGCTAGGGATATTTTTGTTGAGGGAAATATCTTTAAAAAAAGTATTGTTCGGCATAAGCGAGAAAATTTTGTAGCGTATGTTGGAGCGGGCTTTAGTGTTCGGTATAAATCAATCAATATTGATTTTATGCAGACCTACAATACACCAAAAACACAAGATATTCATAGAAGTAAAAAGGTAGGTACTTTACTTCTTACATATCTCTACTAAGAGGGTATGCTTTTTATGAAAAAAAGAATCTTTGTTACAGCGACAAATACAGATATTGGAAAAACATATACAACTCAGCTGCTCTTGCGTGAATATGCATCTCGAGGTTTTAAAGTGGGTGTCCTCAAACCTGTAGAGACAGGTGTTATAGATGGTAAATACCCTGATGGAGATATGCTTTTAGCGCTTGTTCAAGAGTTAAACCCTGATATGTGTGCTTTAGAGGTTAGTGATATTGTTCCTATATCTTATGAGCTTCCCGCAGCTCCTTTTATTGCTTCAAGCGGAGCAAAATTTAACACTGCTCAAGTTTTAGAAGCTCTGCAAAAGATAGAATCTTTGTGTGATATTGTAATTATTGAGGGTGCGGGTGGAGTATATGTACCACTGGATAAAGAGATAATGATTCTTGATTTGATAGTTAAGCTTAAGGTTTCGGTTCTCCTGGTTACACACTGCTCTTTGGGGTGCATTAACGATACACTACTCTCAAAAAAAGCACTTGAAAATGCCAGTATTGCACATAGTGTTGTCTTTAACTGTAAAGAGAGTGACAAGAGTTTCCAAAAGGTCAGTATGCCATATTTTAAAGCAGCTGGTTTTCCTATACTAAAAACATCTTCTGACATTGACACTCTTTGTGATGTCTTGTATAATTTGTAAATTAAAAAAAGAGGGTAGATATGCACCATTTAATACGAACAGATGATTTTACTGTATCTGAGATAGAAGAACTTTTAGCCGATGCAAAATCTTTTAGTGATGGACGATTTGAAAGAATTTTAAAAGATAAAATTATTATTACTCTCTTTTTTGAAAACTCTACACGGACAAAGAGCTCTTTTGAGATAGCGGCAAAACGTTTAGGTGCGGAGATCGTTCACCTTGATGTGGCAAAAAGCTCTACAAAAAAAGGTGAAACACTTGTCGATACGGCTATGAACCTTGATGCGATGGGTCCACATGCCATCATTGTCCGTCATCAAAATGCTGGTGTTCCAAAAATTCTCTCTAATCATACAAAAGCAAGTATATTAAATGCTGGAGATGGTGCACATGCCCATCCTTCTCAAGCTCTGCTTGATCTCTATACTCTCAAAGAGCATTTTGGGGATGTATCGGGAAAGAAGATAGCTATTGTCGGTGATATTAAAAACTCTCGTGTAGCAAACTCCAATATTGAGCTATTAAGTCGTTTTGGAATGGAAGTGATCTTAGTCGCTCCTCCTCATTTTTTACCAAAAACATCACTTCGTACGACACACTATTTAAGTGAGGTTATTGATGAAGTTGATGCTATTATGAGTCTGCGCACACAGACAGAGCGCCACTCTTCACAGAGCTATGCAAGTCTGAAAGATTATGCAAGTGACTTCTGTATTACCGAAGAGTTAGTCGGGGATAGAGATATAATTCTTCTTCACCCTGGACCGGTTCACAGAAATATAGACATCAGTGATGCCATGCTGGAAGATAGCCGTTGTAAAGTCCTTGAGCAAGTGGCTAATGGTGTAAATATTCGAATGGCAATACTGAAAAAACTGATACTTTAAATGGAATTTACAAAAGTTAATGCTCTTGCAAAAGAGGGTACACCTTTTTTGTTCTTTAGTGATTTTAAGGGAGAAAAGGTTGAAGTTTATCGACTAGAAGATCTGCAAAAAAATGATATTGAGTACTCTATCTGTGAAGAGTATAGGTATAAAAAACATCCACACTCTTTAAAAAAAACTCCTCTTGCTTTCTCTCTTTATTATGAAAAATTTGAAAAAGTTATTGAAAAAATCAAAGCGGGTGAGACCTATATCTTAAATCTCACGCAACCAACACCCATAGAGAGTGAACTCTCTTTAAAAGAGATATACTCTCTGGCAAATGCACACTATAAATTGCGCGTAGGTGATGCATTTGTATGTTTCTCTCCTGAAAAGTTTATTCAAATTAAAAACAATACAATTCATACCTTTCCTATGAAAGGAACGATTAACGCAGCGTTACCAAATGCAAAAGAGAAGATTTTAGCAAATGAAAAAGAGATGGCTGAGCATATTATGATTGTTGATCTTTTAAGAAATGATCTCTCAATGGTAGCAAAAGATGTGAGAGTTGAGAAGTTTCGCTATATTCAAAAAATTAATGCGGGTGATAAAGAGTTGTTGCAGGTGAGTTCACATATCTGTGGTCAATTAGAAGAGGAGTGGCAACAAAATTTAGGTGATATTCTCAAAGCACTTTTACCTGCTGGAAGTATAAGTGGTGCACCAAAAAGATCTACTTTGGATATAATAGAGAATGTGGAAAAATATGAACGTGGATTTTTCAGTGGAGTTTTTGGAGTTTATGATGGAGAGAGCCTTGAGAGTGGGGTGATGATCCGTTTTATAGAGAAAACTGAAAGTGGTTATGTTTATAAAAGCGGGGGAGGCATTACGCTAGATAGTGATGCTCTTCTCGAATATGAAGAGATGCAAGACAAAATTTATTTGCCATAAGAGAGAAGAGAGATGTTAGCAAAAGATTTTTTTACCAGCGGTTGGAACTTTTCAGAAGATGAACGTTATCTTCGTAGTAAGTTTCAAATGATGAACATAGCCATTGTTCTCTCCTCTGTTGCGGTACTCTATGGAGCAATATTAAATATCTATAAAGGGTATGATAATCTTGCAATTTTAGAATTTTCTCTTTTCCTTATGAACTTGTTTTCATGGTATTTACTTAGGCGTTCAAAGAGAGTTTATGATTTCGTTTCTATTGTTGTGACTGCACAGTTTACATTTTTACTTATTTTGTTACTTTATGTCAGTTCTGCTGCTGATATGAAACATACTTGGTATTTTACCTATCCGATTATTATCCTCTATTTTAGAAATGAGCGCTATACGATTCCCTGGTTCATCTTTTTAATCTTTATGCTCTTAATAGCTCCATTTCAGCCTTTTTTTGAGACACAGTATACTTTTTTTCAGCTCTTTTATCTCTCTTTTGTTTTAAGTATTGTGACTATTATTGTCTATTTTTATAAAGTAAAGATGGATGAAGCGACTGCAATCATCTCTGAGCAAGAGAATATACTTTCTAAAAAAGTTGATGAGTTAACACAAAAAGATAAAATGCTCTCTGTTCAATCCAAACAAGCAGTTATGGGAGAGATGATCAGTATGATAGCACACCAATGGAGACAACCTCTCTCAACAGTAACACTCAATATCTCAAACCTACAGGTCAAAAAACTTTTAGGTGAAGAGATTGAAGAAGAGGAGTTTAACAGAGCACTTGAGAATATCAGTGATACTGTTGTCTATCTCTCGCAAACGATTGATGATTTTCAAACCTATTTTAGACCAGATAAAGAGTTGAATGATGTTGATATTAATGAGTTAATAGAAAAAGCGATCAGTTTTGTGGAACCTAGATTAAAAAAGACACGGATTAAAATAGAGTTCAATCCTAACGAGAAGATGCTTGTTACGACCTACTCTAATGAACTGATACAAGTTCTGCTTAATATTATTAATAATGCAATTGATGAGCTAATCTCTCGTGAGATTAAAGATCCTTTCATTAAAATCAACTTCTATAATCGAGAGAAAAATCTTATTATTACTATTGAAGATAATGCCGGTGGCATCAAAAAAGAGCATATTGACTCTATCTTTGAACCCTATTTTAGTACTAAGGGAAAAAATGGAACAGGGTTGGGACTCTATATGTCTCAGATGATTATGCAAAAACAGTTTCAGACAAAAATAGAGGTTCAAAGTAGTACTAAAGGCTCTCTCTTTACAATCGTCGTTCCAAAAAAACTAGCTTAGTTTCAGATTTATTGGGTTATAATAAATCTGAAATTAAATGAGGAATTATAAATATGTATATAGAAGATTTGAAGTTTTCACTGTGGGCAGATTTTATTGAGCGAGACTATCTTGACAATGAGTTTAAAGCGTTAATAGAAAAAAAGATTATTAATGGTGCAACTTCAAATCCTGCTATATTTAAAAATGCGATTTTAAGTTCTGATGCGTATATCTCTCAGCTTGAATCTCTTGGTGAAATGAGTGCAAAAGAGAAGTATGAAGCTATTGCAATCTTTGATATTACAAAAGCTGCTGATATTCTACGACCACTTTATGATGCCGGTGATGATGGGTATGTGAGTATTGAGGTTGATCCTTTTTATTGTGATGATGCTGCTGCGACCATTGCAGAGGGAAAACGTCTTTTTCAAACTATCAACAGACCAAATGTAATGATTAAAGTTCCAGCAACAGAAGCTGGATATGAAGCTATGGAGGCACTTACTGCCGAAGGTATTCCTGTAAATGCGACGCTTATCTTTAAAAAATCACAGGCTCTGGCTTGTGCAGAGGCTTTTGCAAAAGGAACTGCAGCATATGGGAAAAAAGTAGATACTGTAATTAGCATCTTTGTTTCACGTGTTGATCGTGCTTTAGATAAGATTTTAGCTCAGAACAATATCGCTGTGGCATTGAGTGGTATCTATAATTCAGCTGCTATCTATAGTGCAATTGAATCAAAAAATGTAGAGGGGTGTCGCGCTCTCTTTGCGAGTACGGGAGTTAAAGATGACTCTCTACCGGCACACTATTATGTTGAAAAACTTCTTGCATACAACTCTGTAAATACAGCACCAATTGATACAATTAAAGCTTTTGATGCTGAGGGCAAAAAAGAGCGAGCTCTTCCGATAGAAGAGAGTGTTATTTTGAGCCATATGCAAGCGTTAGAGTCTATAGGAATTGATCTAGATGAGGTTCTTCAAAAGCAGATAGATGATGGACTAGAGGCTTTTAAAGAGGCATTTAAAGAGATATTGGAGGCATTATGAATATAGATGTAGATGTAGATGTAAGTAAATTAACCTTTGAGCAGTTAAAAAAGGTAAGAATTCATCTTAAGAAGATGATTGAAGTCGGTGGGAGTGACCTTCATATTAAAGCAAACTCTGTAATTCGTGCACGGATCAATGGTAAAATTGTTCAATTTTCAGGGGGAATATTTGCAAAAGAGGATGCTTTAACATTTGCAAAAGAGCTTTTAAGAGGCCGTTTTGCGGAGTTTGTCGAGAAAAAAGAGCTTGACCTTGTTTATCCTTTTGATGAAAATAACCGTTTTCGTGTCAATATCTTTTTTCAGATGGATGGTGTCTCTGCCGTATTTCGTGTTATTCCAGTCAAAATTCCTTCATTTGAAGAGTTACATCTTCCTGAAATTGTAAAAAGCTTTGCTTATAAAGAGAGAGGATTAGTTCTTGTAACTGGGGTGACTGGTTCTGGTAAATCAACGACACTTGCAGCACTTATCAATGAGATAAATCTCAATAAAAGAAAGCATATCATTACGATTGAAGATCCGATTGAGTTTGTTCACAAAGATAGAGGATGTATTATTAATCAGCGCTCTGTTGGACAAGATACACTCTCATTTGGTACAGCGCTTCGTGCTGCATTGCGTGAGGATCCAGATATTATTTTGGTTGGGGAGATGCGTGACCGTGAGACGATCAATTTAGCACTTCATGCTGCCGATACAGGACACCTTGTATTTTCAACGCTCCACACAGTTGATGCAAAAGAGACGATTAACCGTATTATTGCACAATTCCCTACGGAGGAGCAAAACCGTGTAAGACTCTCAGTTGCGGGAGTTCTTCAAGGTGTAATTTCACAAAGACTTGTTCCTACAATTGATGGTGGTCGACGTGCAGCACTGGAGATTCTTGTTCGTACGCCGACAATTGAGAAGTTGATTATGGAAAACCGAGATTATGAGATACGTGATGTAATAGAAGCGGGAAAAGAGCACTATAAATCACAAAGTTTTGATCAGGCAATTTTTGATCTTTATAATGAAAATATTATCTCAAAAGAGCAGGCTCTTGATAATGCAACAAGTGCCTCTGATTTGGAACTTAAAATTTCAGGTTTGACAACAGGTAAAATTACAAGTAATCCAAATGTAGATGATGAAGAGCAAAAACATGCTGTCGAGATTACTCAAGATGATGATATTTTCGACTTAAAGTAAAATTTCAATATTTTTTGAGTATAATTGCGCCTATTTTAAAATTAAGGACTTCATATGTTAGAAGGTATAGTTAGAGAGAGTATTGGCAAAAAGGGTACAAAAGCTCTTCGCCGTGATGGTTATCTAATTGCAAATATTTACGGAAAAGGGCTTGAGAATATCAATGCTGCATTCAAAGAGAATGAATATATCCGTACTGTTCGCAACAAAGATACATTAGCATTCCCAGTAAAAGTTGGGGATAAAGAGATGGATGTTGTCGTTCAATCATATGAGTCACACCCAGTAACTGGTAAACTTCTTCACGTTGATTTAATGGTAGCACAACCAGGTGTTGTAACACACTATATGGTTCCTGTTGAAGCTGTTGGTGAAGCAATCGGTGTTAAAAATAAAGGTCTTGTAAATATCTCTAAAAGACGTTTACGTGTAAAAGCAAAAATTGAAGATCTTCCTAAAGCAATCGTTATTGATGTAACAGATATGGATTTAGGTGATGCAAAACTTATCCGTGACCTTGAAGGTACTGAAAATGTTAAATTTACAGATGCTGATCGTGTAGCGGTATTGAGTATCATTAAAGCTAAATAATCATGCTTATAGTTGGACTAGGAAATCCTGGTGCTGACTATGAAAAAACACGCCATAACATTGGTTTTATGGTGATTGACGAGCTTATTGCTCGTCATAATGCTTCTAAACTCTCTTCATCATCATTGGAAGGTGAACTCTATAAATTTCAAAACAGTTCTGTTTCTTTAGAAAATCATTTTTTATTAAAACCATTGACCTATATGAACCTTTCAGGCAACTCTGTTGCAAAGGTTAAAAATTTTTATAAAATTGAAGATGTTGTTGTAATACATGATGATTTAGATCTTCCATTTGGAGCATTACGCTTTAAAAAGGGAGGTGGACATGGTGGTCATAATGGACTGAAGTCCATTGACTCAATGATAGGCAAAGAGTATACTCGTGTTCGAATGGGCATTGGAAAACCTGAGCATAAAGGAGAAGTGGCTTCGTATGTACTCAGTGGATTTCATTCAGACCATGCAAAATGTTTAGATGAATTTATTGACAATGCGGTTAGAGCTGTAGAGTTCTTGCTTGAACACTCTTTAGATGAAACACGAAGTAAATATTCAAAAAAAGGTTTAGCATGTTAGCGTTTCGATATATTGCCAAGCACTATTTGAAATATTTTGCAATTATTTTAGGATCATTAGTCCTTTTTGTAATTGGTTTTGATCTTATGGAACACGCTTCTGATGTCTCTAAATCAGCGAACTTATTGCTTATTTATCTTGTCTATAAAGCATTTTATGCAATTGATCTGCTTCTACCAATTTCATTGGTCTTTGCTATGATCTCTACAAAAATTTTTCTCATTCGTTCAAATGCTCTGGTCTCTTTTTTCTCTTTAGGCTACTCACGTGTTTCGATTTTAAAGCCTTTTGTTGTTATCTCAATGGTTATTATTTTACTCTTTATATCGCTGCATACCTGGTCAAGTTTTGCCAGAGCACAGGAGTTTTCTAAAAATATTCGAAAGCATGCACAGTATCTTAATCCCACACGCAATCTCTTCTTTGCATATAAGGGACAATATGTCTATTTCTCAAAGCTTCTGCCACTTCAAGAGAGAGCAGAGGGAATACGGGTATTTAGCTTAAAGAATGACTCCTTAAAAGAGGTTGTCAGTGCAAAATCAGCAGAGTATAGAGATGATTATTGGCAGATTCGTAAAGGGGATCTGATCATCAAGCCCGATGATCTCTCTTTGGCATCACCAGGTATGAAAGTAGCTCCTGCAGATAACTTAAAAATACTCAAAGACTTCCGTCCAAAAATGCTTGATCAGGTCTATGAGGGAAAAGTAAACTTTACTATTGAAGATGCTCTTGATGCAATATCTCTACTTGATTCTCAAGGTATAGATACAAGAACAATTAAAGGCGCACTCTATAAAATCTTTATCTATCCGTTTTTTGTTCCTTGTTTAATTGTCATTATATTTTTCTTTGTTCCTGTAAGTGCACGTTTTTTAAATGTTTCACTCTTTAGTTTTGCAGCGATCTTAGCAACACTGCTTACCTGGGGAATGTTGATGATGTTGATTGAACTCTCTAACAATAAAACAATTTCAAGTGAAGTAGGTATTGTCGCTCCTATCTTTATACTCTTCCTTATCGCTTTTAGGCAGTGGAGGAAGTACAGACTCGCAACTTCATAAATGCTTCTTAAGCACATTTTGGATAAAATCACTTAAAAAAGATTTGGAATTTTTATGATTGATTTTAAAGAATTGGCAAAAGAGTATGGAACTCCTCTTTATGTTTATGATTTTGACTATATGCAAGCACAGTATGAAGAGCTTAAAGAGGCTTTTCGTGGTCGAAAGTCTATTATTGCGTATGCGGTAAAAGCGAACTCAAACCTGAGTGTTGTAAAACATTTTGCAAAGATGGGAAGCGGTGCTGATTGTGTAAGTATTGGTGAAGTACGCCGTGCATTTTTAGCAGGTATTCCAGCATATAAAATTATCTTTTCTGGTGTTGGTAAGAGTGATGATGAGATTCGTGAAGCGATTGAGAGAGATATTCTCTACATCAATGTTGAGAGTGAAGCAGAACTTGGACGTGTTGAAGCGATTGCAAAAGAGCTTGATACAAAAGCACGTATCAGTGTTCGTGTAAATCCAAATATTGACCCAAAAACACACCCTTACATCTCAACAGGATTGCATGACAATAAATTTGGAGTCGATCTAAGCACTGCAAAACGTATGTATATCAAAGCAAATAATTCTGACAACTTAGATCCTGTCGGTATCCATTTTCATATTGGTTCACAACTGACAGAGCTTGAGCCTATTCGTGAAGCAGCTGTTATTGTTGCAGATCTGGTACGTTCACTTGAAGCGATCGATATTGAGTTGAAATTCTTTGATGTTGGTGGTGGTCTTGGTATTAAATATGACAATGAAACAACGATCAAGCCTTACGATTATGCACAGGCGATACTCTCTACACTTACAGCTCTTGATATGACGATTCTTTGCGAACCGGGACGTTTTTTAACTGCAAATGCGGGTTACTTTGTAACAAAAGTTCTCTATGAAAAACAAAATGGTGAGAAAAAATTTGTCGTTGTCGATGGTGCTATGAATGACCTACTTCGTCCATCGCTCTACAGCGCTTACCATGAAATTGAGGCACTCACTGAGAATGAAGGTCAAGAGCGTGCTGTTGATATTGTTGGTCCGGTATGTGAGAGTGGTGATTTCTTTGCAAAAGATTACAGAGTGCCACCACTCAACCATAATGATTTGCTTGTTATTAAGAGTGCAGGAGCGTATGGCTTTGGTATGGGAAGTAACTATAACACTCGTGGAAGAAGTGCAGAAGTTGCTGTTGAGAATGGTAAAGCAAGACTCATTAGAAGACGTGAGAGCTTTGAAGACCTCATTGCTTTAGAGCAAGAGTTTTTAGAGGATTAAGATGTACTTCATAGATGTTCAAGGTACTTTAATCAGTGATGAAGATAAATCACCAATTGAGGGTTCACGTGAGTTTATCGACTATTTAAACACGCATAAAATACCCTATATGGTGATCACAAACAATACAAAAAAAGCTTCATCTGATTTTTATAACTATCTGGCATCTATTGGGTTTGATTTCTCATTTGATAAATATCTTGACCCTTTAATGCTTCTGGAGTCTCGTGTGAGCAAAGAGGGTGTTGCAGCTTATGGAGCAGAGGAGTTTTTAAAAACTTTACAAAATATGGGTTATAAACTTAATTATGAAAATCCAAAAACGGTACTTATCGCTATTAAAGAGGACTTTAGTGCAGATGAATATGCGCAGATGATAGACTTTTTACTTGCTGGTGCAAAACTTGTAGGGATGCATGAGACCTCTATCTATGCAAAAAACAGCAAACGCTATCCTGGTGTTGGAGCAATTTTAAAAATGTTAGAGTTTGCAACAAGTAGCAGTTATGAGGTCGTCGGTAAACCAAGTGTCGCTTTCTATGAAGAGGCATTACAATCTTTACAAAAACAGACAGAGAGTGCAAAGTTTGAAGATATAGCGATTATCAGTGATGATGTCAAGGGTGATCTCGGTGGTGCAAAAGAGCTTGGTATGAAAACGATTTTTGTAACAAGTGGGAAGTATCGCTCAGCTGAGGAGATTGTTCCATCGTTACCGGAGCACCTTAAGCCAGATGATATACAGAGTAATATGCAGGCTGTTTTAGAGAGTATCAAGAGGGAGAGAGTATGAAAACATTAGATGAGTGTAGAGTTGCGATAGATACAATAGATGATGAGATTCTTACACTTCTAAACAAGAGAATGAAGGTAGTAGAGCGAGTTGGTGAGATAAAAGAGAAGAGCGGCGGTGCTGTCTATAGACCAGAACGCGAAAAAGCCATTATTGAACGACTTTCAAAGCGTAATGAAGAGGAGCAGGGACTTCTTAACAAAAGTGCTATTGAGGCGATATTTTTAGAGATATTTGCAGTTGCTCGTAACTTGGAACTCCCAGAAAAGATAGCATATCTTGGACCGGAAGGGACATTTACCCATCAAGCGGCAGAGAGTCGCTTTGGGGCTATGAGTAACTATCTTTCTCTAAACTCTATTGAGGCGGTCTTTAAAGAGCTTGAAGCTTCACGTGCGAAATTTGGTGTGGTTCCTATTGAGAATTCACGTGACGGTGTTGTCGGTGAGACACTTGATCTGCTCTCAAAAAGCTCGGTCAAGATTGTAGCAGAGCTCTATATGCCTATTCATATCTCTTTTGCAACGAAGGCGGACTCTCTTAAAAAGATTAAACGTATATACTCAAAAGACAAAGGTTTTGGCGAGTGTAGAGAGTTTTTAAATGAGTATGATTTGATGAATATCGAGCATATTCCGGTAGAATCAACGGCAAAAGCAGCGATTTTAGCCAGTGAAGATGAAGCTTCAGCTGCCATCTGCTCTCATATAGCTGCAAAACTCTATGGTCTTCCGGTGATGTTTGAAAATATTGAAGATGTGCATGATAATGCAACACGTTTTGTCATCTTAAGTGATTTTAAAAATGCAATCAGCGGTGATGACAAGACAAGTATCTTGGCAAAATTAAAAGATGCACATGAAGCGGGCTCACTTGTACACTTTTTAAGTGATTTTGATGCTGCTAAGATCAATCTCTCAAAAATTGAGTCACGCCCATCGAAAGATGGTGCAGGGTTTGGATACTGGTTCTATATTGACTTTTATGGGCATATTGACGAAGAGCGTGTGCAGAGTGTGATAGAGAAACATAAAGATGAAGTAACATGGCTTGGAAGCTATGTAAAGGGTGAAGATTGAAATTTAATAAAAAATTAGAGAATATCTCTACATACGAGGCTGGAAAGCCAATAGAGTTAGTAGTACGTGAGTTTGGAATAGAACCTAAAGATATAGTAAAACTTGCATCAAATGAGAATCCGTATGGTTGTTCTGTAAAAGTGCAGCATGCTGTTAGTGAGATTGTCTCACAGATGGCGCTTTATCCTGATGACTCTATGACAAAGTTAAAAGATGGACTCTCACGCAGATTCGATCTTGCTACTGAAAATATCATTATAGGAAGTGGAAGTGATCAGGTTATAGAGTTTTTGATGCATGCAAAAGCGGATGAGAATTCAAAAATACTTATCAACTCTGTAACTTTTGCTATGTATGAGATCTATGCAAAACATGTTGGTGCAGAGATTATTCGTACGAAGTCACAAGAGCATAATTTAGATGAGTTTTACAGACTTTATAAAGAAGAGAATCCAGATATTATCTTTCTCTGTACTCCAAATAATCCGACAGGTGATGCTATAGATACGCAAGCGATGATGGAGTTTTTAAAGAAGATTGAGAGTGATACACTTGTTGTAGTTGATGGAGCATATATGGAGTACGCTGCTTACAAAGATGAAGCAAAAAGTGTAACACCAAAAGAGTTGGTTGAGAGATTTGAAAATGTTATCTATTTGGGGACATTTTCTAAAGCGTATGGACTTGGTGGAATGCGTGTTGGTTATGGTCTTGCAAATGCAAAAATCATTCAAGAACTCTATAAATTAAGACCGCCTTTCAACATCACTACTTTATCACTAGAAGCGGCTTCTGTTGCGCTTGAAGATAGTGAATTTGTGAATGAATGTATCGCTTTGAGTTTTGATGAGATGAAACGCTATGAAGAGTTTGCAAAAGAGCAAAAAATAGATATAATAGAGAGTTATACAAATTTTGTTACTTTATGCTTTGATAACAACAGAGATTCAACACAACTTGCAGATGCACTGTTACGTCGTGGAATGATTGTGAGAGATCTTAGTGGTTATGGTATGAATGCACTTCGTGTAACAGTAGGAACAAAAGAGCAGAACAGTCGTTTTTTTGAACTTATATCTGAGTTATTATAAAAATTTTTAAGATGAGAGATTAATGGATTTTAAGGCACTTTTTTCGCAGTTATCAGTTTTATATGTAAAACTGAGCAAAGAGCAGAAGATAATTATTGCAGCTGCAGTGGTAGGCATTGTGGCATTTTTGATTTTTCTTGTTGTTTATACTGCGAATAAGAGCAATAAAGACTCCTATGTTGTTCTCTTTGAAACATTAAGTGGCAGTGATGCTGCAAAAGTAGTGGCACAGTTAGATAAAGATGGTATAAAGTATGAGATTGGTGAGAACAATACCATAAAAGTACCACAGAGCGTTGTCTATAAAGAGCGTATTGCAATAGCTGCACAGGGAATTCCAAAAAATGATGGTGTAGGTTTTGAACTCTTTGATAAGCAGGAGTTTGGAGCTACAAGTTTTGATCAGCAGATTAAACGTTTGCGTGCTATTGAAGGTGAACTTGCAAGAACAATTACAGCACTCTCTCCGGTTGAGAGAGCAACGGTCTCTTTGGCTCTTCCAAAAGAGACACTTTTTGTCTCTAAGCAGGTTGCTCCAACAGCTTCAGTAATGGTGGAACTTGTTGCGGGACGTGCACTTTCTCCAAAACAGATACGCGGAATTAAAAACCTTGTTGCAGCTGCCGTTCCACGACTGACTCCTGAAAATGTTATGCTAGTTAGCAGTGATGGTGTTACTCTTGGTGATAATGAAGAGGGTGCACAGATGAGTGAGCTCTCTCTTGTCGAGCAGCGTTATAAGCTCAAAGAGGAGAAAAAACTTCAAAACAAGATCGTTGATGTGATCGCTCCTTTTGTTGGAGGTGATGACAAGGTTGTAGCACAAGTGACAGTTGATTATGATTTTTCACAAAAGAGCTCAACTAGTGAAGTGTATGATCCTGAAAATGTTGTACGTAGTGAGCAGACAAGTGAAGAGAAGCGTGAGGGAATCGCTCCAAAAGAGGTAGGTGGCGTTCCTGGAACAGTGAGCAATATCGGTCCGGTTCAGGGGCTAAAATCTCAAAAAATTGTCAATAAATATACAAAAAATACGGGTACAACCAATTATGAAGTAGGAAAAACGGTTAGTACAACCAAGAGTCAGTTTGCTCGTATAAAAAGAATAACAGCTGCGGTTGTCGTCGATGGAAAGTATAAACATAAAGTTGACAAGGATGGAAAGCCTACAGATACTTTAGAGTATGTTCCTTTAGATGCAGCAGATTTGAATGCTTTAACATCTCTTGCTAGTCGTTCTATAGGTATCAATAAAGAGCGCGGCGATCAGATAAGTGTTCAAAATTTACAGTTTGAGAGAGCTGCAAATAGTGGACCTGATGGTGTAAGTCAAGCATTGACCTTCACGCAAACATATATAGCTCCATTTTCGGATCTCTTTAAGTATATTTTTGTTCTTATCTTATTACTTGTCTTATACAAAAAAGTCATCTCACCATTTGCTGGAAAAATGCTTGAGATCTCCCGTGAAGATGAAGAACTTGAAGCTCCAAAACTTGAGCTTGAAGATGATGAGGGTGAAGATCTCATAGAAAAAGTGCAACAGATGCGTAAAAAAGTTGAAGAGCAACTAGGTATGACGAGTAACTTTAATGAAGATGAACTTAAACATGAAGTGATACTTGAAAAAGTAAAAACGATGGCAGAAGATTCTCCTGAAGAGGTGGCGTCACTTCTACAAGCGCTTCTCTCAGAAGAGGCAGAAATTCCTAAAACAGAGAAGGGTTCTTAATGTCCAATATGACACAACAACAACAGGCTGTTTTTGATGAAATGGGTATGGCTGAAAAGATTGCTATACTTTTGTTGCAACTTGGAGAGGATGCAACGGCTGAAATATTTTCAAATATGAATGTAGATGCGATTACAGAAATATCTAAATATATTGCAACAAATACGACGATAGACAGAGCAATAGCTACTGCAGTTTTGGAAGAGTTTCATGCCATTTTTCAATCGGGTCAATATCTCACTTCTGGTGGTATGGAGTATGCAAGAGAGCTTCTTTATAGAACTTTAGGTGCAGATGAGGCTAAAAAAGTACTTGATAAGCTCTCTAAATCGATGCAAAATACACAAAACTTTGCATATCTTTCTAAAATTAAGCCTCAACAGCTTTCAGACTTTATTATCAATGAGCATCCACAGACGATTGCACTTATCTTAGCGCATATGGATGCAACGGAAGCTGCTGATACCTTGCAGTATTTTCCAGATGACCTTAGAAGTGAAGTTGCTATGCGTATGGCAAAACTCGGTGACATCTCACCTTCTGTAATTAAGAGAGTTTCTGCCGTACTTGAGTCTAAACTTGAATCTCTTGCTTCTTATAAAGTTGAGGTTGGTGGAACACGTGCTGTTGCAGATATCTTTAACCGTCTTGGGGCAAAAAGTGCAAAAGCGACACTCTCTACTATTGAGCAGGTTGATGAAGAGTTAGCGACTATGATTAAAGAGATGATGTTTACTTTTGAAGATATGGTCTCTCTTGATAAGATGGCAATTACCGAAGTTCTCAAAGCAGTGGATAAAGCTGACTTGATGTTAGCATTGAAATCTTCACCAGAAGAGCTCAAAGAGAAGTTCTTCTCTGCTATGAGTGAGAGAGCTCGTGAAGCCTTTGAAGAGGAGATGCAGTTCCTTGGTGCAGTGAAGATGAAAGATGTTGAAGCGGCTCAGAGAAAAATTGTTGAGGTAGTAAATCAGCTAGCAGAAGCTGGAACAATTCAGATGGGTTCATCTGAAGAGATGATAGAGTAGTAGCATGGCAACGGTAATACCTAGCAGTCATATTGAAAAGCATAATGTAGATAAGTATAACTTTAAGGTTATCGCATTTGGTTCACAATCTGAACAAAAGAGTGAAACTCCTGAAGTTGAAGTTGAGAAGAAGATAACCTCTGTTGATTCGAGTGCTTTAGATACTAAGTCTAAAGAGTCTTTAATCGAATCATTAATGAAAAAGACAGATGAGATGTCCTCTAACTTTATAAAACTGCAGATGAAACTTGAGGCAAAAGAGCAAGAGTACAAAGAGGAGCTACAAAAGGCGAAAGAAGAGGCATTTGCGGAAGGTATGAAAGCTGGAGAGGCAAAAGCTTTAGAGCAAATAGATAAAGAGATAAATGCAAAGCAGGAGCTTTTTAAAAGTTCTATAGCGAAACTTGAAGAGAGTGCGGCTGAGTTTGAAAATGCCTTAGAGCGTTTAAAAGATGAACTGCTTACTGCGGCAGTTGATATTGCACAAGAAGTTATCAAGATTGAGCTCTCTTCACACTCCTCAGAGGTAGCCAAAGTATTGGCAAAAGAGCTTATAGCAGATTTACAAGGAGCATCACAAGTGACACTGAAAGTAAATCCTAAAAATCATACAGCGATAGTGGAAGAGTTAGGTGATTTAGAACATATTAAGGTTCTTGCAGATAGTGCAATTAATGAAGGAGGTGTTGTTGTGATGAGTGATGCCGGAAATATAGATGCACAGATTGAAAAAAGATTTGATAGAGTAAAGAAAGCAGCGTTAAGTGAATAGAATAGATTTACAACATAAAAATATAGAAGAGTTAGAGACTCTTTGTGGTGATATTCGAAATAGAATTTTAGAGGTAGTGAGTAAAAACGGGGGACACTTAAGTTCAACACTGGGTGCAACAGAGCTTATTGTTGCTATGCACAAAGTCTTTGATTCGCGTAAAGATCCATTTATCTTCGATGTGAGTCATCAATCATATACGCATAAACTGCTTACTGGTAGATGGGATGAGTTTGATACCCTTCGTCAGTTCGATGGTATTTGTGGTTATACAAAGCCGAGTGAAAGTGAAGATGACTACTTTGTCGCTGGACACAGTTCGACCTCTATCTCTTTGGGTGTGGGTGCTGCTAAAGCGATAGCACTCAAAGGTGAGCAAGATGAGCGTATCCCTGTTGTTATGATAGGGGATGGCTCTATGACTGCGGGAATGGTCTATGAGGCACTCAATGAGTTAGGTGATAGAAAGTACCCTATGATTATTATCTTAAATGATAATGAGATGAGTATAGCCAAACCTATAGGTGCAGTTTCACGTATGCTCTCTTCAGCTATGGCTTCTCCATTTTACCAGCGTTTTAAAAAGACAACAGAGAGTATTGTCGATAACTTTGGCGAGAGTGCACGTTATATTGCAAAAAGAATGGAAGAGTCTCTAAAACTTGTAACACCTGGTATTTTGTTTGAAGAGATGGGTATAGATTATATTGGTCCGGTTGATGGGCACAATCTCACGCAACTTGTTGAGATCTTTGAGACGGCTAAAAAACTGAAAAAGCCTGTACTAATTCATGCACAAACGCTTAAAGGTAAAGGGTATGAAATTGCAGAAGGAAAGATTGAGAAGTGGCATGGTGTTGGTCCATTTGCATTGGAAGATGGGCATTCTCTAAAAAAAGCAGGGGCCAAAACAGCAACACAGATCTATACGGAGTCACTTTTAGAGCTATGCGAAAAAAATGATAAAATCGTAGGTGCGACTGCTGCTATGCCAAGTGGTACGGGACTTACGCCTCTTATGGAAAAATATCCAGATCGTTTTTGGGATGTAGCTATTGCAGAGCAGCATGCAGTGACCTCTATGAGTGCTTTGGCAAAAGAGGGTTTTAAACCTTTTTGTACCATCTACTCAACTTTTTTACAGCGTGGCTATGACCAAGTGATTCACGATACCTGTTTGATGGATCTACCAGTTGTCTTTGCACTTGATAGGGCTGGGATTGTCGGAGAAGATGGTGAGACACATCAAGGTGCCTTTGATATTAGTTTTTTACGTGCTATTCCAAATATGACACTCTTTGCTCCACGTGATGAGAAGAGTTTTCATCAGGCGATGGCATTTGCAGCAGCGTATGAGCACCCTTGTTCATTACGTTATCCACGAGGGGCTTTTATTGAAACTCAGGAACTGCCTGAATCAGAGCCTTTTGAGTTAGCAAAATCACAGCTTTTAGAGTCTCACGCAGGTGATATACTCTTTATCGGTTATGGTAATGGTGTAGGCCGTGCGTATCAAACAGCAAAACTCTTAGATGAAAAAGTCTCTATTTTAGATCTTCGTTTTGTAAAACCGCTTGATAAAGAGATGTTGCGTGAGATGGCTAGAGAACATAAAAAATGGTATGTTTTTTCAGATACATCAAAAATGGGTGGCGTAGCTTCTGCTCTTTTAGAGTTTTTGGCTGATGAACAAATTGAGGGTGTCTCTGTAGAGAGTTTTGAGTATGGAGATGCATTTATAACACATGGAAATACGAAAAAAGTAGAAGAATCACTTGGACTTCTTCCTGCTCAATTAGTAGTAAAAGTTAATTCGTAACTATTTTGTATAGAGTGGATAGAGGCTTTTTTCCTCTGTTCTTATACGTTCTTCTAAATTATTAATAACAGTATGAAATTGTTCCTTAAATTCGTGGTTTAAGATAGTGTTGTCTTGTGTATAATAGTCAAGAAAATTAATAATATCCTTCTGTATTACTTTAATGCCCGTTTCAAAGTTTTTTATAATTGCAAGTGTCTCATGTGAATCACAATAATATTTTTTGAGATATCTATAGAGTTTAATATCCTCTTCCATGAAGTGGTGAAGTATAGTAGTTTTGAATTGTTTTAAAAGATTTTTTACTTTTTTCTTATCATCTTTTTCAATGTATTGAGAAATTTTTGCAATGCTCTTAATAAGTTTTTCATGATCTTTATGAAAGTTTTTTATTATTTTAGAGTCATATTGAAACACTCCAGGGTCTTTCTTTTTTAAAAAACTTAGCATTTATACTCCTTGTATAATATTAACGAGAATTATAAATGAATTAGTTTTAATAAAAATAAAATTAGATGTTTTTTTGTGATAAAATTCCACAAAAACGACCAGATTTTATATTTTGTCGATATGAGTAGTAGTTTTTATCACATTTTGAGCAGTTATGTGATATTTCAATTTTATCTTCTCTTATATTTTCTAAGAGGAGTTGTTTATATAGAATTGCTCGAATATCGAGATAGTATCTGTTGTTTTTTTCTTTGAGAGCATAAGAGAGTTTAAGATCTTGAGCCTCTTGAAATACCTCCTCTCCCACTTCATAACACTCCTGACAAATAGCAGGACCGATGGAGACAATGATATCTTCTTTCTTTGAGTGAAAATCCTCTGTAAATGTTTGAAGTAGATTATGGATGATGTTATTAAAAGCACCGGCTCTACCTGCGTGAGCAACAGCAATTATCTCTTTTTTTGGATCATAGAAGAGCATAAGGGAACAATCTGCAACCATCACCATAAGCGGTATATCTTTTTTATCTGTAATGAGGGCATCACAGGTTGGAGGATTATTAAAATTATCATTCTCGTCAACAATTTTGACAATATTTGAGTGAATCTGTTTCATATGCACAAGGTTTTGGAGTTTATACTTTAGTTTTTGTGCGAGTTTTTGGTGGTTGTGTATAACACTCTTCTTATCATCTCCAACATGAAAGGCGAGATTACCATCCTCTATAGTTGTAAAGGTGTGTGTGAGATTGGGGAATTTATTTAATAATTGACTATGAAAAGTTTGCATATAATGATTATAGCATATCAACTTATGACTAAGAAACTACGTCTTTTTATAAAAATTACTTCGAG